>WNFV01001873.1_pt1 | contig 28326 bp, 27 predicted proteins | sample 5400101 | NCBI WGS metagenome assembly WNFV01 (sample SAMN13153361, study PRJNA577476) | soil metagenome | isolation source: 115 cm soil or saprolite under grassland replicate 1 | place: USA:California | collected 2016-06-15
CGAGGACCGGGCACGGCCTGGCCTGTTCTATGCGCTGGTAAATATCAATCAGCCCGAGCGTCCAGCCACGTTCATTCTGCCGAGCGGGGTGGTTGCCGAGGTGGTCAAGAAGGAGCACGCGGCGTGGCTGGTCGCCCCAAAGCTCAGCGGCGACCTCTCCACCGAAAAGGTCGACAACAAGAAGCGGTCGGTCAGGGATAGGTGGCGAAGCCACCGGGTGCCCGGCTACCCGGATGGCTGGATGGAGCCGTACCGTGAGGCTTGGGATCTACTGCGGGAGGCGATGGACTGATGGCGACCGGCCTCGATGCAGATCGCCGCCGACCATGGCCTGCCAGCGTATCTGTCGATGCGCAAGGGTCGACAGGACCGAACCGGCTGACCGCGTGTTGCTGCAAGCTGTGCGATGGCAGCCCTCGAACTGCAGCACTGTCAGGGAGATCCGCAGGTCATCGAGCCGGGATCTGGTCGGCGGAGGCGAATCGGCTCTGGTCTCAGGGCTGTCTGGGTCGGGGATCGCTGGTGAGCCGTTCGATGTGACGGATTACCTCGACCTGTTCATCAGGGTCGAGTTGGATCAGTGCGCGAAGCGCGATCAGAGCGAGTGATGCGCTGGGCTCGGTGGAGTATTGGTCGAGATATCCCGACCATGCAGCAATCAGCGGGAAGTCGAGCGAGTACAACTCGCTGAGTGTCCAGAGGATCTCGACGTCTGGTCGCCGGATCTGCCCCCGTTCGATCTGTGAGAGGTGGGGGTTTGGGATACCGGTGCGCCGCTCCACGTCGCGGAGGCTCCAGCCACGGTGCCTTCGAGCACGCCGGAGGATCGCTCCGACTTGCGGTTCGCTCGGCTGAGCAGCCACGGCGTCGGATCGGACCTGCCGCGGTCGAGAGCGGCGGCCAGGCTGTCGGGGGGCTGTGCTTACCTCCACGTGGCTGAACCTACCGGATGCGGCCACGCTCCGCGACTGTGCTAGAGTCCTTCGCATCATTGCTAAAGAGCTTAGCGGAGGTGGGTGTGAAGGTCGAGGAATGCGTGACCACGGTCGCGCTGCTGGCATCGGGCCGGGACGGCCGGCTCTGGGACGCGATCGTGGTCGACCGGCAGCTCAAGGACCAGCTACTGCACCAGGCGCTGCTCAGCCTGCGCGTCCGACCCCTGCTGCCCTTCGAGGTGAGCGCCCTGCACGGGCTGATCATGCTCTACGGGTCGCCCGGGACCGGAAAGACGACGCTGGCACGGGGGTTGGCGGCCGAGCTGGCGGAATACGTCACCGGCCACCAGGTCAGGATGATCGAGGTCAACCCACATGGCCTGATGTCCGCTGAGCACGGGCAGTCGCAGCAGCGGGTGACCGAGCTGCTGGCCGAGTACGTGCCCTCGCTCGCCGACGACGGCATGCCGACGATCGTGGTCCTCGACGAGGTGGAGGCCATGACGGTGGCGCGCAGCGCAGCGTCCTTGTCGGCCAACCCGGCAGACGTGCACCGGGCCACCGACGCGGTGCTGACCGCGCTGGACAGCAACGCCGCCACACACCCCCACCTGGTGGTGACGGCAACCTCGAACTTCACCGACACCTTGGACGAGGCGTTCCTGTCGCGCTGCGACGCTGCGGTTCTGATTCCCCTGCCGAGCCCCGCTGCGATCGCGCAGATCCTGGCCGCGACCCTGCGGGACTTCGCCGCGCTGGATTTGGCGCTTGGGCGTCTGGCCGAGTCGCCGATGCTCGCCCGGGTCGCCGCCCGGCTGGATGGGATTGACGGGCGGCAGGCCCGCAAGCTGGTCACCGAGGCGATGGCCCGCCGCCTGGACACCGTCCTGGACCCTGGCGCCCTCACCCCGGCCGATCTGCTCGCCGCGGCCGAGGACTGGGCAGCGGGCCGGATTCACAGGCCGAGCAGGGGGGACCGGGATGCAGCGGCATAGGGACATCGCCGCAGCGCCCCGCCGGTCGGCCACGGCGACCTGGCAGACCATCGCCGACCTGGTCGCCGATACGCTCGACCGGTCCCCGCACATCGACCGCGCCCACGTCGAGTCGGTGATGACCATTACCGCCACGGTCGGGTTGCCGCTGGTGGCCGGCGGTCATCTGGACCAGCACCCGCTGACGCTGGTCGCCGACCCGGTGTACTGCACGATCAGCACCGTCAGCGGCACGGCCGCGCTATCGCTGGAGGAGAACCTCAATCCCGTCCCTGGCGGCGTGCAGGCCACCGAGTTCAGGCTGCATCTGCCTACGCCAGACCCGCTGGAAGGGCTGGTGCGGGCGACCGCGAAGCGCTCGCCTCATCTGTCTGCCGACCCGCCATCAGACTTTGAAAGGCACGCTGAGGCCGGAGATCGTGGGGTCCGGGATGACGGCTTGGTTGACCTTGAGGCGCTTACGCGCAGGAGGGCGCAACGGCCGTGACCTACACGTCCACCAGCACGACGACGCGCACGCACACCGCGACCTATCTCACCGACGTGATCATGGGGGCGATCGCCGACCTCCTCGCCGACCTACGCATCGACCTGACCACGTTGTACCGGGACTGGGCGCAAGACGAGAACGCCATCAGCGCCTGGATCTTGGAGGGCTCACTCGAGGAGGTCGTGCTCGAGTGCCACCAGCCCGGCGGCATAGTCGCACCCATCATCGAGTTCCCCGTCTCCTACAAGGCGACCGGTGCCGGCGACGCGGAGTTCACCGCCTCCCGGGCACGGTTCGCCCGCTTCCGCGCCAAGCTCGACAGCGTGCCGGCCGGCACCACCTATCGGCTGTTTTGCATCTTCAACGGTCCCCACAGCTCGCAGCCCGGCTGGTCGCCCGGAACCCGGGCCAGCACCCAGGGCCTGCGATCCATCAACTACGGCACGCTCGGCAGCGCACCCGACGCATCCGCCTCCATGCACTACCGCTACCGCTGAACATCGGACATCCGGAGGACACCGGCCATGGGGTATGTCGACGACGCCTTCACGAACCTCAAGCATAACCTGGAGATCACCCAGACCGAGAGCGAGCTGGCCCAGGCTCGGCACATTGCCATCCGGGAGTACATCCGCGGCCACTGGCCAGGATCTGTCGATGACGACTTCCTGACCGGCAGCTACAAGCGCGACACCAAGACCAAGAAGCTAAAGGACGTTGATATCTTCATCGTCCTCAAAGACCACGGCCCCCATGGTCCCTACCGTCGGCGACCGCCCGGCGACATCCTCGACGCCCTCCTCGACCTGCTCCAGACCAGATGGCCAGACGCCTATCGCGACGGCATGGCGATCGTCATCCCCTACGGCTCTGAGGACGAGATCATGTCGATGGAGGTTGTGCCCGCCTTCCACCGCAAGGGCGGCGGCTACCACATCCCCAACCCGGACGCCGGCAACTGGATCGCCACCGATCCTGACAAGCACTGGGAGGCCAGCACCGCAAAGAACAAGGAATGCGACGAGAAATACGTCCCGTTCGTGAAGATGGTAAAGGCGATCAACCGGGAACTCGGCGAGCCTGTGTCCCCGTCGTTCCTGCTTGAGGTGATGGCCATGGGGATCGTCAAGCCGCCGTTTGGCCGCTACCAGGACGAGATCGTGCTGTTCCTGGCCACCGCCGCCGACCAGATCCACGACCCCTGGCCTGACCCCGCCGACATCGGCCCTGACGTCAATGCCATCATGAGCCCAGCCGCGCAGGCCGCCGCCGCCGATGCCCTGCGCGGCGTGCTCGCCGCCGCCGAGGCCGCGGTGGACCTGGAAGACGACGGGCAGGAGCGCGCCGCGGTCGAGCAGTGGCGCAGGCTCTTCGGAACCCGTATGCCCCGCCCGTGACCACCCCACGACCAGCACGGCCGCCCATCAGCCAGCGGCAGAACGACCCGGACATGCTCGACCTGCTCCGCGCCGCCTCCGCATCCCACGTCCGCGGGCAGCGCGTCGAGGCCGTCCGCCTCACCGTCTCCCTCGTCCTCGCCGCCGCCGGACTGGTCGCCGCGTTCGTTGATGTCACCGCTACCCCGATCGTGGTCGCTGGGGCGGCGTGGGCGATCGCCTACGTCACTGGCATCAACCCGTGGGCCAGGAGCGAAGCCCGCCGCGGCGCGGTCGTGCAGGAGATGTTCGACGTCGACCTGTTCGGCCTTCCCTGGAACCAGACGGCCGCCGGCGAGCGCCTTCCCCCGCATGAGATCAACCAACTGGTCCGCAAGTTCAGCCCGCGCAGCGGGCGCGGTGACCGGCTCGGCGACTGGTACGTGGACACCAGCGGCGTTCCCCAGCCCTATGACGTGTTCATCTGCCAGGAGCAGAACCTCGGCTGGGACGCCCGCCTGCGCCGCCGCTGGGCCGGCGTGCTCCTCGGCGCGGTCATCGCCTGGACCCTGCTCGGCGTGCTGATCGGCTACCTCGCCGGCCTTACCGTCCCGGGAACCATCGCCCGCTGGTACCTGCCTGCCGCCGCTGCGCTCCTCCTCGGCGTCGACAGCTACCGGACCCAGCGCGATATCGCTGCCGAGCGCGAGCGCATCATCCCGTTGATCCAAGCCGAGATCGACCGCGCCCAACCACCTCCGCTCCCCCCCGCCGAACATGACCGGCTGCGCAAGACGGCTCGCGAGATCCAGGACGTCATCCTCACCACCCGCAAGCAGGCCGTCCGCGTTCCCGACTGGTTCTACGCTAGGTTTCGTGATGCCGACGAGCAAGACTTCCAAACCAATGCCAACCACCTCCGCGGCAAACTCACGAAATCCTAGCGATGGTGGTAACGCCGGTTCGCCAACTCGGGTTCTGGATAACTCACATCGCGATCAACGACTACTGTGCGGGGGCGAACTTCGCCAGATCCGTATACCTCACGAGGTCATCGAGCCTGCTCGCCGTGAATACCTTCCCATGCGTGGCCGTGAGCAAATCGCGAAGGTCTTGTCGTCGTACGCCGAACCCCCGACCGTCGATGCACGCCACGACCTGAAACCCAGGCTTACCATCTCTGACGCGCTGATCGCGCATGTTGGCAAGCCGCAAGATACGAGCCACCTTGTCACGCGCAGTCCCGTCATCGCCGGTGATCTTTGCCTCGATGATCACCGACGGGGCCACTTCGTCGGGAACGAAGAAGTCCGGGGCTTGCTCGAAGCCATGGATGCGCTCGGCTCTCCTGGTCTTCCTGAACGGGATGCGCGCATGGGTCAGTTGTCCCTCGATCGCGCTCTCCATGACATCACCGACGAGTTCTGACACCGCATCACGGTGGGTCGCGAAGGGGCGTCCCAGATACCGCTCGTAGAGTAGGACCGCGTACGGCACGTGATGCTGTGCAACGTACTGCAGGCTCTCCAGCCCGTCGCGGGTGTCCAGCTTCTCAAGACGATGGATCAGACCGTCCGGGGCCTCCGCGGCACCCTCCCGAATCGCGCGGCACGCGGCCGTGAGGAGCGCGGTGGTCCGCTCAACGGTACGTGCGCTTCGACCGCTGCGGGTGGTGAAGTAGCTCGAATCGCGCTTGACCTTCCCATCGAGCGTTCGCGCCCAGTTCGCTGGCAACTCGACCCGGGTCTCCTCCCTGGCGAGGTCCTCCCACTCCGGCGGCGACACCCCAAGGACTGTGCGAAGGACCAGGAAGGCGGTCGCGTTCTCGCGCATGGCGGACCAGCAACGTTCGACTTCGAGCTCCGCAAAGCCGTTCGTGGTCATCCGTAAGGCTTCATAGCCCGCAAGGAACTGCTCATAGGTGATGAACGCGGAACCCCGAGGCATGAGCATGAACTGGCTGGTCAGATCCGTGAACGTCACCGCAACCATCTCTTCGAGATGGTTGGCGAGGTCGCCGGGACTCATATGATAGGGACGAGGAGCCTCGCTCATGAGCTGCTGGTCTCTGGTCGTCGCACGCGCGCCTCCAGCACGAGCATGCGGGCTTTGACCCGCTCAGTTCGCTCGGGTAGTGGGGCCGTGGCATCCCAGGACGGCCCAAGCTGCCGCACGACTGCTGCGGCGATGTGTCCCGCGCGCAGGCACAGAAGGTCGCCGCGCGTGCACCGGTAGTCAGCCTCGGCCATCGCCGCCGCATCCCGCTCCACCAGACGGTCAACCGACTCCTCCTGGATCGGTAGTTGGTCGGCGTGCTGGCTGACGAAGTCGTGACCGCGGCAGACGAAGACCGAGTCCAGGATGGAAGACTTGGTGCCCGCGATGTGCAGCGATGCCGCCATTTCACCCGGAGCCGGGAGAACCGCCGTGCAGGTCAGCCCGGCGTCGAGGAGCCCCACCGTCAACGGCACATACGCTAGGGGATCGTTGTGATGGTAGGTGAACACCAGCGGCGCGCCAGGCTTCAACGCCGTTGCCATGCGGCAAAACACCTGACTGAGCCCGACGGTGAACTCCGCGAGCCCTCGCTTGAGCGTGTCGTTACCGGTCAATTCAAGATGCGTCCGCGTCGAGGTCGGCGCGAATGCGACGACCTCCTCTCTCAAGAACGTTCTAAGCCAGACGAAGCAGAAGTCCATCAGCTCCGCATACTGGACGTTGTCGAAGTACGGCGGGTCAGTGAAGACTGCGTCAAGCGAGGCCGGTGCCAGATCGAGGTCTTGCGATGGCCCACAGGCCAACCAAGCGCTTCGGGGCGATCCTAGCGGCTCTCGCTCCACAAGCCTTGCCTCGACCGTCTCGCCTGGCATGGGCATGAGGATCTTGCGCTGCCGTGCATAGCGAGTCTCGTAGGGCTCCTTGGCGTAGGCTTTCGCCTTCCCGTACTTCTCTACGAAGTGCACGAACGAACCCGACCCGACGCGTGGAATGCCCGGCAGGTTGTTCTCGCACGCGATGAGCCCCACCGGGTAGCCATGGACGCTGAAGATGTCCTGGCACTTCAGCGCATACGTGTCGTAGCGGCAGAGCAAGTTCTGGTAGCGGAGGAAGTCGCTGAAGACGGTCGCTAGGGCATGCCGCAGGCGTGACTCCGGCATCGTCTGGATCTCGCGCAGAAGGTAGCCAAGTCCCAGCAACTGGCGGTTATTGAAGAGATCTCGGTATCTGCGGTAGCCCCAGCGCAGCAGCCTAGTCGTCTCGTCACCCGCCGGGACTTCGTCGGACGGTATGAGCAACTCGTCCGCGATGAGCGCAAGTCGGCTGTCAGCAATTGCGACCCGGCCGTGGTCGTCAGCATCGGGAGTCTTGAACTGCCGTCCGGGAAGGTCGTGGTAGCACCGACGGCACTGGTACTCGATCCCGAATAGCCGGTGAGGCGGAGGGGCATCCAGGACACGCGCGAAGGCAAATTGGTGGGAGCACGCGTTACACGTTGCCTTACCGCGGCGCACGTTGCCGCTGCGAAGCGACAGCCCACAGCCGGGGCATTCGGGCTCGCTGGTGGGCTCGATCTCGTGAAGCCGATCGCAACGCGGGCAGTGGTAGACCTCACGGGGATGGCGGACGGCTTCGGCCATCCGATAACCAGGGAAGAGTTCGACGTCCTTTCCGCAGTTGGGGCAGATGCACGTCTTCACCCACAGGAAGTACTTGACCTCCGCGGCTTGACCGCAACACAGGCACTTGGTCTCGTAGAGTTCGCCGACCTCCTTCTGCAGTGCGTGCCAGACGCGCTTCCCTGCTGCGGTGAACGCTGCAAGGTCGATGTGCTCGACCGCCTGCCGCACAAGCCAGTACGCCATCGGGTTGACATCGCTCCCGACGACACTGATCCCAAGGCGCAACGCCTCGAACACCGTCGTACCGCCACCCATGAAGGGGTCCGCGATGACGCGCGACAGGTCGTGGGTGGCCCAGTAGTCCTCGCTCAGGGGCCTGGAGCCGAACTCGGCCAGCAGCAGACTGCGAAAAAGGCTGCCTGGCCGTCGGGCGAACCACTTGTGGATGCTGATGATCGGCCGGTAACTCTGCTGAACCTGCTTCTCGCGGAGTGCCAGTCGCGCCACAAACGGAGCCTCGAAGCGGCGCTCCAAGCCGAAGCTGCCGCCGGTGGTGTCGGCCTTCGGCATCGTGTCCTCGAAGGGAAGGGGGACGTTCATACCCCAAGCCTCGCGGGTGCTGCCACGACCGTCGACCCGTCGCCGTACCATGCGCACCTTTCAGGACGAGTTGGAAGGTTCAGTGGGGAAGACGGCGGCCGGGCTCCCAGCCGAGCCCATTGAGTGAGGGTCCGCTGCCGGCGCCCGCTAGAGTATGCCCTGCCAAGCGGACACGCGCGGAGATGGAGGCGGGTGATCTGAGCACCCCACCACCTTGGCGAACTTTGTGCTCATTCAGAGGTGTTGGTGCCGATGATGGGCAAGTGCTTCTGCCTGGTCGAGCGCCCTGGCGAGGCTGGCCTGATGCACTTGCACTTCCCGTAACGTCTAAGGTGGCGGAACGTTCGGGCTCAGAATGGCCGGCGCTGCATAGTGGAGGTCGTGTCTGTTGACGAGAGCTGAGCAGCCGTCGTCGTGTGTGTGGCGAGGGGCGGTGCCCTCCCGCCGGCGAGCAGGATCACGGCGCGATGATTCGGGCTACAGGACTGGCGTCCAGGTGAACTCGGGGCAGTAGCGCTGGTAGGGGCCGAGCTTGAAGACCTCATAGGCTTCCCGATGGCCGGCTTGGCGGAGCAGGTGCTTGTGCCACACGTGGCGGACCTTGTCGGGATGGGGCATCTGCTGGCGGCAGCGGGCCAGCGCGGCCAGCAGCGTCTGGTGGTCGGCGGGTGGCAGCAGCACGATGTCGATGCTGACGCCGGCGACCGTGGCGCCGAAGACCAGCCGGGTCGAGGTGGGGGTGGAGCGGCGCTCGCCCTTGAACCGAGCGCGGCCGTGCAGGCGGCCAGCGACGCGGGCCAGCGCGTGGGGGTGGACGGCCAGGCCGAGGTCCAGGTCGCTGGTGTCGACGTTGAGGCCCAGCGAGAACGAGCCCAGCAGCTCGGAGGGGTAGCCGGTCCGGCTCCCGGACCAGCGCGGCGGCCTGTTCCGCGACGGTGTGCAGGCGCTGGTCGTGAGCGCGGATGCGCTGGTCGTGCGCGGCGGCTTGCTGGTGGTCGTCATGGTCGGGGAGCTGCGTGATCGTGGCGTGGACGTCGGCGACCTCCAGGTCCATGGCGATGTCAACTTGAGCTGGCTGTGTGTCTCGTCGCCAGCCGTTCAGGTCCCAGGCCACCCGCGACATGCGGGGCAACAGCTTCGGCCAGCGCGGGTGTCCCGGCCAGCGCGCGGAGCCCTGCCTCCGCTGCCTGCATTCGTGTCTCAGCGGCCAAGATCTCCGCGCGGTCCTGATCAGGCAGGTAGGCCAAGGCGAGCCGCTGGAAGATGTAGTCGACCAGGGAGGTCGCGGTGGGGAGCTGGGGGTCGTCGGTGCGACCCGCGGGTGCGAACCGTGTGTGGGCCAGGTGGCGGACGATTGGCCCCAGCGGGACGCCGTGTTGCAGGCCCAGCGAGACCGCCACCGCCAGCGCGTCGCACAGCCCGGCCAGGGTGGAGCCCTGCTTGGCGACGGTGATGAACACCTCGCCGACGCGGCCGTCGTCGAACTCGTTGACGGTAAAGAATCCTTGGCAGTCGGCCAGCTCGAACGTGAACGTCGAGCCGTGCCGCCGACGCGGCGGACGCTCCCGGGCCGGGCCAGCCCACGCGCCGAGCGCCGGGCCGGTGAGAATTGGCTGGGCGTGGCGGGTGGCGCGTTCCTCGGCGGTCAGCACACCAAGTCCAACGCGGTCCTCATACGGTAGGTAGGTGAGTGCCAGCCGCTTGAAGATGTAGTCGACCAGGGAGGTCGCGGTGGGGAGCTGCGGGTCGTCGGTGCGACCCGCGGGTGCGAACCGGGTGTGGGCCAGGTGGCGCACGAACAGGGCGAGCGGGACGCCGTGTTGCAGCCCTAGGGAGACCGCCACCGCCAGCGCGTCGCACAGCCCGGCTAGGGTGGAGCCCTGCTTGGCGACGGTGATGAACACCTCGCCGACGCGGCCGTCGTCGAACTCGTTGACGGTAAAGAATCCATGGCAGTCGGCCAGCTCGAAGGTGAACGTGCGGCCGGTGCGCTGGCGCGGCGGGCGTTGGCGGTGTGGGCCGTGATGCATGCATCGACCTCCCAAGAGGGTGCGTTGGTCAGGCGGGTGGGGAAGTCGGTCGGAGAATAACCCGCGACCGTGTCAGACGCCGGTAGGGCAGAAGCCTCGTGCGGGTAATCGCGCTGAGCCGGGGATTTCGGGCAGCACACCAGCAGCGAGGAAGGCGGTCTCGATGGTGCGCGTGCGGCATGACGATCCCGGTGGTCACGGCAAGGCCGCATGGACGTGGCGGTGCTGTCGAGCGTGCTGATGACCAGCGATGCGGCCTGGCCGGGTGGCAGGGTGTGCGGGATCGGCTGCACGGCGATCCCGGCGCGGATGAGGCTGTCGGGGTCGTCTTGGGCGTAGAGGCTGTGGAGGATCTGCTCGGGCGTATGCGGTTGACCGTCGGAGGTCCGCTGGCGGTTGCGGTCAAGCTGCACCTGGACGGGTGCGTCCAGGCGGAAGACCAGCGAGTGCGGCCAGATACGCGGGTCGATCAGGTCGAGCGCGTGCCGCCAGGTGAGGTCCACGGGTGGCGCTGCGCTGCCGCGGGCCAGCTCGACCAGGACGTAGGCAGGCGAGCCGGCCAGGACCGCTGCCAGGACAGCGGCGCTGATGCGACGGAGCCCCTCATCGAACAGGTAGCCGTCGCGGAACAGAAACCGCCGGTCGCCATAAGGGTGATAGTGGTGCGCGTGGGTGGTGTCAGCGTGTTTGAGCTGGAACAGCAGTTCCTCGTCGCACAGGCGCAGGGGAGCGTGGCCCGCGTGGCGCAGCCGGGCCAGGCAGGTGGCGAGCAGGGTCGACTTGCCGGTGGCTGCCCGGCCTGTGATCCACACCACGGCCGTCATCCCACACGACCCCCGACGCCAGCCGGAGCTGTGGGCACCGCTGTCTCGATGGGGCGGTCCTCTGGCTCGAGGAAGCCGATCTGGCGCAGGTAGCGGTCGGGGTCGAGCTGGTTGCTGTGACACCAGCGTCGCAGCAGCCCTGCCTCGTCCGCCAGCGCCCGCCACGGCAGGGGGAGCCCGGCCAGCTCGCGCAGGTCGTCGAGCGTGTGGACGCGGCGGTCCAGGCTGGCGTGGCCGTGCGGGAGCCCGCAGGCGGCCAGTAGGAGCTGGGTCATCACCGGGTCCATGGCGCGGTTGGGTGCCCCGTGGGTGTCGGGTGGGAAGAAGAGCACCGGATAGCCGTGGGCGAGCAGCACGCAGGTCTTGACGGTCCCGTCATCGAACTCGACCCGGTAGCGCAGCCCGACGCCCGGGTCCAGCTCGCACAGCACCCGGCCCTCGCGTCCGGCGGTCTCCCGCAGCAGGGCAGGCTCGGTCCTGGCCTGCTGGAAGAAGGCGACGATCTGGGAGAACTCGATCTGTTTGGAGGAGCCACTGGCCAGGTACAGGGTGTCCTGGTCGCTGTCACGCTCGCGCAGGAAGATCCCAAGCTGCGCAGGGGTCATCGACGGGATGCCGGTGGCGCCGAACACCAGGAAGACCCCGGAGCGCAGCGCCTCGGCAAGGGTCGTCGCCTGATGCGCTGCGTCAGTTGCGGCGAGGTTGGGGTCGGCCACGATGACCTCGGCGTCCAGGCTGGCAAGCGCGCGGGCCAGGGCACGCCCGATGCGGCCGTAGCCGACCACGACGACCGGGCGGTAGCGCAGGAACTGGTGGTCTTTTCGCAGCAGGAAGCCGCACTCGTCCACCAGCGCTTGGGCGACGAAGCCGCCCTCGTGGGCGGTCTTGAGCCGCGATCCCGCGATCGTTACCGCCGGACGCTGGAGCTGGCGTGGCACCGTGGGGGCGGCGTCGATCTCCTGGTACTGGTCGTTGAGCTTCCCGCGGGTGGTGTGCTCCACGGCCCCCACGCAGGCGGCAAGGTGGGGTCGCAGGGTCCGGTCGTCGTGCAGCGCCGGGAAGGCGTAGCCGCCGTCCTCGACGATCATCCAGCGCCCGCCAGCGGGCAGGCCCTGGGTGAGCTGGGCGATGGCGCGGCGGACCGCCACCGACATGGCGGCGGGGAACTGGCTGGGGTGGGACACGCGGGGCAGGAAGGTGGGGCCGAGGTGCTTGAAGCCTTGGTGGACGGCGCGTTGCACGGGGCCGTAGATGCCGCTGTAGGGGATGGCGATGGTGGTCAGCCGGGCGCCGAGCCGCTTGAATCCTCTGGCGACCATCAGCGAGTCGGAGATCAGGTGGTTGATGTACAGGATGTCGATGCCGCCGAGCAGGTTCGGGCCGAGCGTGGTCGCGTAGTGTTCCAGCAGCGGCATGCCCACGATGTCGAGGCTGCGGGTCCGGCCGATATCCAGCCGCCAGTCAAGCCCGTTGGTTCCGGCCATACCTGGCCTCCTTCGTTCTGCGACCTGCGTCGGGCGAGACCATCACCCCATCTGCCGGGCTGGATGTGGGGCTGTCTCCTTGTGGCCAACTGCTCAGGTGGTTTGCGAGTGGTCTTGCGGGTCCGGAGGCGCCGAGCATCGTTGCCACGCGCGCCTCCGGGTCCTGACCAAGGCGCAGTCGTACGGAAGGTGTTGAAGGTTGCTGCGCCTTGGTTCAGTCAGTGGCTTACGACCTTTCGTCCGGTTGGCATCTCACCGCCCCTGTGATCGATGGACTCCGTCCCCTCGGCTCAAGACTTGCGGCCGACACCGCTGTAGAAGCCTCCGGCGCCTGGGCTGACGGGATCGTCGGGATGCCACGACGCCGGCTCCACCAGCCCCGGCGCCACCAGGTCAAACCCCCCGAAGAAGCGGCCGGTCTCGCTGTGGCTGCGCAGCACCAGCGGGGCGGACGCCCGCTGGTAGACCTCGGTGACCTTGGCTCCAGCCTGCGGGTGGAAGTCCGCGGTGGCATGCGAGACGACCAGGTAGCTGCCTGGCGCCATGGCATCCCGCAGCCGCGCGACGATCCCGGCCGGGTCCTCCTCGTCCCGCAGAAAGTGCAGGACCGCGACCAGCAGCACCGCCACCGGCCGGGCGAAGTCCAGCAGCCGCCGCACCTCGGGATGGCGGAGGATCGCCTCGGGGTCGCGCAGGTCGGCCAGCACGGCGACCGTGGTGGTGTGGTTGGCCAGCAGCGCGTTGGCGTGCACGTGCACCACGGGGTCGTGATCGACATAGGCCACCCGAGCGTCCGGCGCGACGGCCTGGGCGACCTGGTGCACGTTGCCTTGGGTCGGCAGGCCAGTGCCGATGTCCAGGAACTGGCGGATGCCGGCCTCCTCGGCTGCGAGGTAGCGGACTGCGCGTTGCAGGAACGCGCGGTTCTCCCTGGCGCCCCGGCGTGCCTGGGGGGCCACGTTGAGGATGGCGTGGGCGGCGGTGCGGTCGGCGGGGAAGTTGTCCTTGCCGCCCAGCAGGGCGTCGTAGATCCGCGCCGGGTTGGGGGTGCTGGTGTCGAGGCCGGCAGGCGGGCAGGGGTGGTCGTGGCCGGTCACGGTGTCTCCCGTTGAGCGCTGGCGGCGATGCCGGCGAGCCAGTCCGGCAATGGGATGTTGCGGTCGCGGGCCAGCTCGGCGACGGCGGCGGCTGGGTAGCGGCGGCGGCCCCCGACCCACTCGTGAGGCAGCTTGTGGTGGCTGGCCCAGAGTCGGACGGCCTGCTCGGTGACCTGGAACAGGCCGGCGACCTCAGCGCTGGTCAGCTCCTGCACGCTCATCCTGTGGCCTCCTCGGTTGCCGCTTGGGACCGGCCCCACCACTGCGGGCTGGCCGGGCCAGGCCCGGCTCACCGCGCAGCCTCCTGGCCGCCCTGCTCACGGTCGTGGAGGTACGCCTCGATCTGTGACACCCCGACCAGCAGGGCAAGCACACTTCCCATGACGGCCACCCAGTGGGGCGGCCCATGGGCGATTGAGGAGGCGAAGTAGCCGACCGACAACGCGCCCACGAACTGGACACTGTCGCCCAGCGCGTGCAAGGCCGCGCCTGCCCAGATCGAGCCGGACCGCAGCCGCACCGCGGCCAACATCAGCCCGATGACGGCGGTGCCGCCGGCAAGCTCCAGCCTCGCGATGACGGGTCCCTCACGGATCAGGTGCGCCAACCCGAACAGCACACTGACCGTGATCACCGCCTGGTAGACACCCAGCCGGGTCGCGCCTCGTTCCCGCAGCAGCGCGCCAAGCGTGATCCCGCGGAACAGCAACTCCTCGTTGAAGCCAACCAGCAGCATCGACGACACGATCAGCGCCACCACGACGCCGCCCGAGGTCTGCGCCAGCATCCGCTGGCCCGAGCCGGTCAGCAGCCCTGCCGCCAGGCGGACCACCATCACGGCAAGCCCCAGCAGCAGGAGCAGCAGCGGCGCACGCCATTCCCGAAAGTATGGCGGACGGTCCTGTCGGCGACCCGGAACAGGCCGGCAACCTGCGCGGTCGTCAGGTCGTCCTGGGCGGTCACGAGGGACGCTCCTCGGCAGCCGCTGGGACCGACACCACCTCGACGGTGGATGGGAAGGCGCCGACGAGGGCCTGCTGCTGGGGTGGGAGTAGCGGTGCGAGGGCGCGGGCGGCGATCTCGCGGTGTTGGGGGCCGCCGGGGCGGGTGGTGGTCTTGGTCTGACGTCGCAGGCTGAGGCGGCGCAGCAGGCCAAGTGCGCGATGGCGGCGGGCAGCGGGTCGCCGGGTGGCCTGGAGGGTGTTGAGTTCGAACGCCAACGGGCGGGCGACCAGGTAGACGCCGAGCCCGGCCGCAAGCTGCAGCCACAGCGGCCAGCCTGGCAGCCACACCTCCACCACCGCGGCGATGGGCACGAAGACGAGCTGGTCGGCGACCTTCAGCGCGCTGTCGCAGTTGGAGGACTCCACCGGGCTGGCGGCGATGTTGTCGTCGGTCAACGCCCACCCGTGGCGGACACAGTTGATGGCCTGGTGCTCGGCGCCGTGCAGGACCGCCAGGTCGGGACCGCCGGGGGTGCGCTGCGCGAGCCGCCACCGCACGAGCGGCCGGACCGCGAACCCGATGCCGGCCAGGATGCTCGGCAGCCAGGGGAGATGCCCACCGATGGCTGCCGCGCCGGACAGGGTGAGCTGGGTGCCGGCCACGCCGCCCAGCGGCCACCCCAGTGCGACCAGCCCAGCGGTCACTGCCAGGACCTGGGCGTCGAGTCGACCGTGGGGGGCCGTGGCAGGCTGGGGTGGCCCCTGGGCGGGGTCGGGGTGCTGGTTGGTGGCGCGTTCCAGGCGCGCCAGGACGATGGTGTCGCCGATCTGGGCGGGCAGCAGCCCAAGGCCGCGGAGCAGTGGGCGGTGGTAGACGGCGAAGCGGAGCCGTCGCAGGGGGGCGTGGAGGGTGTGGACCAGGATGGTGCCGTCGGGACGGCGGCGGGCGCTGGCGAGCTGGTGGCCGTTGGTCATGGAGATCCGGCCCGGGGTGGTGTTGCCCCCGTAGATGGGCTGCTCTGGGCTGGCGGCCGGGGCGGTGGTGGGTGGGCTGGTGGACAGCGAGGGGGCCTGTGGCGTCATCGGGTCGTGCTGCTCCTTCTCAAGGGATCTACCGGGGGTTGGCGTGAGCGGCTCGACCGGCATCGGCGTGCTCGCTGCCCCGGCTGCTGGTCGGGTCGGCATGGCGGGGCTGGCCCGGCCTGCGGGGCTGGCCGGCCTGCGGGGCTGGCCGGGCGGCTGGGGCTGGTGGTCGGCGAGCCCCCCCAGACGCAGGAGGTGGTGGGCGCGGGGGATGAAGCTGCCCTGCCCCCACCGCACCAGCGCCTCGGGGGCAGCCCCAGCCGCATCGCCAGCTCATGGGGTCCCATGCCGGTCTGCTGCTGGGCGTGGCTGATGGCCTGGGCGATGCCGGAGTGGCCGAGCGCGGCCAGCCCGCACAACACCCCGGCCGCGTCGGGGGCGTGGCCGTTGGGCGTGCTGGGGGCTACCGCCACTTGTCGGTCCGGGGTGGCAGGGGATGGCCGTGGGCACGGTCGTAGTAGTCCAGGGCGGCCGGGATGCCCATGACGACGCACGTCCCGATCGTCGCCCACAGGCCCTGGGCGCCCTGCTCCAGGTAGGCCGCCCGGAGCGTCATGGCCAACACCCCAACCACCACCGCGACGACGAGCGTCACGACGAGGGCGGGTCGCCAGCGTGCCAGGGCAGCTCGCCAGATCCGCCTTCGCGTGGACGGGTACCTGCCGGCATCCACCAGCGTGCGGGACGCGTCCCTGGGTGGTGTCGGGGTGGCGTGGTGCTGGCGTGCTGGCGTGGGGTGCGGGTTGGTCATGGTTTGCATCCAAGGTGGTGGTGGTGGTGGTGGTGGTGGTGGTGGACGGGCGGGTTGGTCAGTGGGTTGGGGCGTCCCAGCACATCGCGCGGGAGCGGTACAGGTCGGTGAACCTCGCACCCGCAAACACCGCGCTGTAGCGCTGGGCGAACTCCTGCGGGTTGAGGAACCGGTCGGTGGTCAGGTGGTCCAGCCACGCCGGGTCGGTGTTCAGCCAGAACAGCTCCCACGCCTGGCCGGGTGGGCGACGACGCCGCAGCAGGTCCAGCCCGAGGGTGCGGACGGCTTCGCCGATGAACCAGCGGCGCGGGACCGCCGGGCGGGGGGCGACGTTGTCGATCAGCACCACCCGCCCACCGGGTGCGGCCAGCTCACGGATACCCCACAGGGCCTGGTCGAGGTCATCGAGGTGATGCAGCGCGTACGCGCTGACGACCAGGTCGAAGACCCCGTCGGTGTCGGCACGCACCTTGCGAAGGTCACACTCCTGGTAGCTGATGTTGGGCAGCCCGCGGCGGGCCTGTGCCAAGTCGAGCATCGGCTCGGAGATGTCCACCGCTAGCACCTGCCGGTAATGGGCGGCGAGCAGGGCGGCGTGCCGGCCGGTGCCGCAGCCAAGATCCACCGCCCGCTGCCCACCAGCCGGTGGAAGCATCGACTTCAGGAAGTCGTCGAGAGGGCCGCCGACCAGTTCGGCGAACCGGTCGAAGTGCACGGCGATCTGGTCGAACGAGCCGGCCGCGGGCATGGCGGTCAGCCTCGCAGCCCGATGGCGGGGTCGATGTAGGCGTTGGTGGCCACGTCCACCGGCCCCAACCCTGGCCTGATCGGCTTGTGCTGCCCCGCGTAGATCGGGGTGACGATCTTGATCAGCCGGTCCAGCCGGCCAGTGTCGAAGTTGCCAAGGGTCGGGTCGGCGCCGTTGGCGACGATGCCGAGCTGGCGCATCTGCGCCACCGCGAACTCAGCGTTGCCCTTGCTGTACACGAACCCGCCCTGGTAGGCGTCGCTCACCTTCACGATCAGGTTGATCGCGGCACTGGGGTTGGTGATGAAGTCGACCTGGGCCTGCTGGATGAGCGGGACCAGCCGGTGCAGGCAGCCGTCCAGTGCGCTGCGGCGGTCGACGCGGACCGCCAGCACATTGGCGTAGTTGGGGTAGCCGGTGTCGTAGACCAACTGGTAGGCGACCGGCCTGCCCCACGCCTTGATCTCGTGCTGGTAGGTGTAGGGCTCGTTGGTGGCGTACGCCTGCACCGCGAGCTTGCCGCCCGAGGCCACGAAGGCCGCAGGGGAGCCGTCGTAGGAGCCGTCGACCTGGCTGCGTCGCAGGATGCCGGAGCCGAGCAGGTAGTCCATGTAGGTGTTGCCCTGGAAGTACAGCACCTTGGTGTCGGTCTGGCCGATGTCGGCGATCGTGTGCCAGTCCGGATGCGACGCGGGGTCCCAGAGGACGATCTGGGGGTCCAGCTCCATCGGCGCGACCACCCCGACCACCGGCTGGTCCTTGGAGAGCTGGATGATCTGGTCGGGGTTCATCATCCCCAAAGTGATCGAGGGGTCCTGGTACATCAGCGCCGCGGCGGTCTGGTTGCCGACCGCCGGCCCGCCGGCGCGGATCTGGAGGCTGATGCCGGTGCTCTTGCCGCGAACGGTCAGGGGGCCGGTGACCCGCTTGTGGGCGGCGTCGATGCGGTAGCCGTTGCCGAGGAGCTGGTAGACCGCGCCGTGCTCGGCCTGCGGGAACCAGCTCGACTGGACCACCACCGGGTCGGGGCAGATGCCCTTCAGGTTGAGGGAGGCGCTGGCGGCTGCAGGGGCTTGGCCGGTGTCGCCGCCCGAAGCGCTAGAGCACGCACCAGCGAGCAGCGCCAGGGCGAACGCGGCGGCCAGGAGCCGGCCGCGGCCATGTTGGGTCGGTGAGATGGTGGGGACTGACACCGTTGGTTCTCCTTCCGATTCTTGGCTGAGAGGAACCCCAAGCCGCAAAGGCCGTGGGGCACACTGCTTCGGAGCCTCGGCTGGGACGTCGTCGCACGGCGGCTGGTGGCACGTGCTGCTCGGCCTCCAGCCGTCATCCGGTCCGTGCGATCGGAGCAGGTGCCCATCGGGCCGATCCATCGCTGCGGGTGATGGCATCGGCACTGCGGGCATCAGGGCCTCCCGTAGTGAGAAGTTGGGTGAGCAGCCACTCGTAGGCGCTGACCATGCCGCGGTCGTCGTATCGGCTGGCCGCATGCGCGCGGACCCGCCTTGGGTCCAGCCGCTCGGCCCTGCCGATCGCCCCGGGCAGCAGGACCGCGTCGCTGATCACCAGCCCGGACACGCCGTGGTTGACCAGCTCGGCGCCGACCGTGCCCACCGTGGTGACGACCGGGGTGCCGTAGGCCATCGCCTCGACCACCTCCAGGCTGTAAGCGACCTCCGGGTGCAGTGGCGCGACCAGACAGCAGGCGCCGGCCAGCAGCTCCCACCGCTCCAGCGGCGAGACGGCCTCCAGCAGCTCGTCGCCGCTGGCGAGCTGGGGGCGCAGCTCGACCTCGGTATAGGCGGTCGCCCTGGCGCTGGACTGAGTGCCCGCCAGCACGATCGGCCGTCCCGCGCGGTGGGCCGCCTCCAGCGCCAGCCCGGCACCGTGGTCCTCCAGGAGCGGCCCCAGGTACACGCACGGCCCACAATGGCTGGTCCCAAGCGGGTGCCTGCCGACCGGGATTCCGGGGTGGATCACCTCGGCCCACGGCAGGTCGGGGACGTTGCGCTGCTGATGCTCAGAGACCGCCACCCACCCCAGGTGCCCAGGCGTCCGCGGGGCTGGTTCCCACAGCTCCACCACCGGCCAGTAGCTGGTCTGCACGGTGCGTGCCTTGAGGCTGTTCTCGCCGGCTGGGAGCCAGCCGGTGCGGGTGTGGTCGCTGACCACATCCACGCGGGCCAATTGCTCCAGCGCCTTGCCGGCCCGCTCGGCATGCAACCGCTCGGCGATCTCTGCGCTGACGCGCTGCCCGCCGGTGGGGTCGGTGTCGATCACCGAGAACCCGGGACCGACCAGCTCGCCAAGCCCGGCGCCGATCAGGACAACCTCATGGCCCCGCTCGGCCAGGCCCTCGGCAAGCCGCCGGATATGGTCCAAACCGCCAAGGCTGGACGGCGGCACTGCTGCGGTCGGCGAAGCGATCAGCGCCACTCGCAACGTCTGCGCTGCTGTCCAGACCTTCAGCTCGCCTGTCGAAGCTCTGGTTGTGCTCATGCGATCAGGACTCCTGATACGTGCGACGACCAGGCGGCCTCCGAGGGCCGCCAACCCTGGCCGCGATGGACCGAGTGAGCGACTTCGCGCTGGCTGGTCGGCGGCAAGGGAGCTGGTTCGCTCGTCGCGTCAGCGCGTGGAGCCGATTCCTCCTGCGGATAGCTCGGCCTTGCCGCCGACCGCCTCGTCCGTGGGCCGCCAGAGGGAAATCGGTGGCCTCGGACATCTGCGGGGAGGCAGACACGGTTGGCGGTTCCCCGGCGGCATGGGAGCTGGGCTCGAACCATGCCGCCGAGGGGCGGCCCCTGCGGGAAGGGGTTCCCACGACCACGCTCGTGGTCGTGGCTCCCCGCAGTCGCCATCCGGGGGATGATGGCGACGCTTGTGGGCGTCGGGCGGGACCGCAACCGCGCGCCCACGGGGCGCCAGCGGTCGACGTCCGCTCTGCCGGTCAGGGAGTGTCTGCGCATCACCGTTCCGCTCTGTGAGCATTTGAGAGTCGGAAGGTTGTCCGCTCCGCCAATGACCTGGCTACGTCCGCGGAGCCGCCTTCTTGGCGCAGTCAAGAAGGGCGGGGCGTCTTCTTACCGTCTTCTTTGGGTGACAGGTGCGGATGGAGTAGAAGGGGCAACTACACCCGAGTTACCCTCGTGACCCATTCGTCGAGGCGTGGGGAGTGGCGATGCCTGCGAGGCCAACGCTGCTCAGGATGCTGGTCGCCCAGCGTCACTGGCAGAAGTACGAAACCTTCGCCACGCAGTACGCACGCGCCGCAAGCGAGCTGGCGGTCAGGGACCAGGACCCGAAGCTACGGGGACTGTCGATTGCCAAGCGCCAGTTCGAGCGATGGCTTGCCGGCACGCTCAAAACGAGGCCCTACCCTGATCATTGCCGGGTGCTCGAATACCTCTTTGGTCACACGGTCGAGGAGCTCTTCTCACCAACCCCGCAGCCGTCCGAGCCAGCCCAAGCCGGGGCCGATCGGACCTCAGCCCTCGTGAAGCTAGGCGCTGAGCCTTCCGCGCCAGCGATCGTGATCGGCGGCACCACGCCGTTTGGGCATCCAGGCGGCCCTGCCGCTGGCGCGCCAGGAGGCCGGGGTCAGCACGGTTCGACGGGGCCGCGCAGCCAAGATATCGAGAGGGAACTCGTCATCGCGGCACGCGAGTCCAGCGAGCACGCTGAATACGTGGCCTCACACAGCATTGATCCGACCGACGTGGAGCAACTCCACGACGATATCGTCCAGCTTGCTCGCAACTACGCGCAGACCTCTCCATTGCTGCTGTATCTCGATGCCAAGCGTGCGCGGGACCGAGGCTTTGAACTGCTGGACCGAACAAGGCAGACCGAGCAGGAACACGACCTCTACCTGATGGTCGGGCAAAGCTGCGGGCTGCTTGCCAGCCTCACCTTCGACCTCGGCAGCCGCGAAGCCGCCACCGAGCAGGCGCGCTCTGCCTGGATCTACGGTGAGCACGTCGGCCACGACGGTCTCCGTGCCTGGGCTCGCGGCATGCAGTCCCTCATCGCGTACTGGTCGGGTCGTCCACTGGAGGCCCTGGCGTTGGCGCGGGACGGCCAGGAGTACGCACCGCCCGGGACCGCCCTGGTGCGGCTGCGCTGCATCGAGGCCCGTGCCTGGTCACACCTTGGGGACACCACCGAGACCGCCCGCGCGATCGGAGCGGCCCACGATGCGCGGGACCAGGGAAATGGTAGCGACGAGCTGCACGACGGGATAGGAGGCGAGTTCAGTTTCGACGAGGCACGGCAGGCCCGCTGCAACGGCAGCGCCTACCTCGAATTAGGCGACGCCAAGTCCGCCGTTCGGGAGACGCAGCGGGCGATCGAATTGTTCACCACGACGCCGCGCGACCGAGGATGGCTCAAGGTCGACGCCGAAGCCCACACCGACCTCTCCGGTGCCTACCTACTGGAAAGTCAGTTCGACGGGGCGCAGCAGGCGCTTGCCCCAGTCTTTGCCATCCCCCAAGAGCACCGCATCGAGGGATTGACACGCCGGTTAGGGCGAGTGCGTCACCTGCTCGTCCGAAGCCCGTTCCGCACTGCCCGCGAGGCGCTCCAGCTCGGGGAGCAGATCGAAGACTTCACCGCGCACGCTGCGGGTCGGATGCTTCCCAGCGGGCCAGCGAGCCTCCTGCCGTCATAGACACCAACTGAAGCCATTCAGGAAGCGGCCGACGACTCCCAGGCAGTCAGGAGCTGTGCTTCCTTGTCGGGCGTGATGCCGTGCTCGCCCTGTCGCTCATGCAGGACCGCTCCACTACCCTTGACCAGCCAGTCCCAGGTGTCGCGGACGGTTTCGCCGAGCGGACGACATCGCAACCCCGCAGCCTCCGCGCGATCGGCCGCCACCCGCCACGTGCCGGCGTACGTGCGCCACAGCGGGATCTCCGTCCACTGCTGCACACCACCCTTCAACAAGAACTCGTCATCGACCCACACCAGCTCCGCGGCCGAGCCGGTCACCGCGATGCAGTCGGACAACAACGAGCCGTAGGTGGCGTGCCCGATGGGCGCGGCGACGTTGAGGGTTCCGGTAAGGCCGCCCTCCAGCCCCGTCAGCATAAAGCCAGCCACGTCCCGCACGTCGATCGGTTGGATTTGCCGATCGGGACTGCCAGGCGCGAGGACACGACCCCCTCGGGCGATTCTGCGAAGCCACCACGGCAGCCGACCGACGTACTCGTAGGGACCAAGAATGACCCCAGGCCGAAGCACCAAGGCGCGATCACCGAACGCCTCGTGGACGGCACGCTCACAGCCAGCCTTCTGGAAGCCATATTGCGTTGGATAGCCGCGGGGGTCGTCGGCCCCGAAGTCCGGCCCAGCATCTGCTGGGCATTCCAGGACTGCTGACTCCTCGGTCAACGGCGCCACCGGCCAGCCCTCGTACACCGAGACGGTCGAGACGAACAGGTAGCGGTCGGTATGATCGGCCAGCACGCGGGCGCCATCGTCCACGACACGGGGCACATAGGCGCTGGTGTCGACCACCGCATCCCAGCTCCGCTCGCTGGCCAGGCGCTCAAGGCTGGCGTGATCCTCCCGGTCGCCACGGATCACCTCGACCCCGAGCATGTCGCCGCCGGACCGGCCACGGTTGAAGGTAGTGACCTCGTGACCGTGTCGCAGTGCCTCATCAACGAACGCACGCCCGAGGAACCAGGTCCCACCCAGCACCAGCAGCCTCATCGCACCGATCCTCCAGCTCCCACGTGACAGGCCGGCAGTGTAGCCGGAGCCAACGACCCGCCATCGCGGCCCGAGGAAGCAATATAGTCTGTTAAATACGATCAACACGTAAGCGCCTTTCTCTAATTTTGCCCGGTAATCATCGAATCCATCGCTTTGTAGCGCTTCGAGCACGATGTTGAAATTGATTGCTCTGCTTGCCCCTATCAGCGGTGTAGACCGCTTCAGCCGTAAATGGCTTTACTGCCGGGTCGGCGAGGTGGTACAACCCTGCCCGGTCATTCTCGGTCGAGGGTTCCGAGCGAGCTGGCGGTCTGGTCGATGTCCGGGGCCAGCCGTTAGGCCAACAGATGGTCGTGACATCCCGCGCCCCCAACGCGGCGTTTCCCGGCACACCGCCGCCGCTCCGGCCTGCGCGAAGGAGCGTGGTTTGTGACGAGCACCGTGGTCCCCCAGGCAGCGGCGCATGCGCGCCGTATCGATCTGCGAGTGCTGATCGGGCTGGCGTTGCTGCTGGCCGGAGTGTTGGGCACGCTGGCGATCGTGCAGCAGGCCGGACAGCGCACCCCCGTCTTGGTGATGGCCCGCAGCGTGCAGGCCGGACAGGTGATCAGCGCCGCGGACGTGCGGGTGGCCGAGCTTGGCACCGCGCCTGGGGTCGCCACCTTGGGGGCAGGGGACCGCGCTCGGGTGGTGGGCCGTAGGGCGGCGGTGCCGCTGGAGGCGGGGCAGGTGCTCGGCCCGGCGGTGGTCGCCGACGGCCCCGCGCTGGGGGCGGGGCAGGTGGCGATGAGTCTGGCATTGGCGCCCGAGCATGCGGCGGCGGGGCAGTTGCGGGCGGGCGACCAGGTCGCGGTGGTGGCCAGCGGCAAGCCAGACGACGCCAGCATCGGCGTGGCTTCGGGAGTGCTGCTGTCGCCGGTCCGAGTGCTGTCGGTGCTCCCCCAAGGCGACGATGCGAGCGCTGACCGCAAGCTGCTGGTGAGCGTGGCGGTGCGCCCCGAGCAGGCCGCGCTGCTGGCCAGGGCCGCCCAGGGCACCCTCGACCTGGCCCTACTGTCCCCGAGCGGGGGGCGGTAGCGGTGGCGGCGCGGCTGGTGGTGGTGACCGGCGGCAAGGCCGGGCCTGGGGCGACCACGCTGGCGGTAGGGCTGGCGGGCGCGTGGGCGGTGGCTGGGCGCCGGGTGCTGCTGGTGGATCTGGACCCGGCGGGCGGGGACGTGGCGGCCCACGTCTCGGTTGGGGAGGTCCGCGGGCGTGGTGTGGCGGCGGTGCTTGCCGCGGGCGCTGGGCGGGTGGAGCCGCGCGGTGTGGCGGCTGAGGCGGTCGAGGTCGCGGCGGGGCTTCGGGTGCTGATCGGGCTGCCGCGTGCGGACGCTGCGGGGCTGCTGCGCCCGGAGGTCGCGGTGGCGGTGGTGCAGGCGGCCCGCCAGGTTGGCGGGGTCGAGGTGGTGGTTGTCGATGCGGGGCGGCTGCTGCCTGGCTCGGTCGCGCAGGCCGTGCTGGGGTTGCCGGGGGCGGTGGGGGTGTTGGCGGCGCGGGCGGACGTGCCGGGCGCGCTGGCGGCCCAGCGCGCCCTGCTGGTCGCCGCTGAGAGGGCCGGGACGGAGCTGGTGCTGGTGGCGGTCGGGGTGCGCAGGCGGATGTCTGGGGATGTGGCCGAGCTGGCGGCGGCGCTGGAGCATCCGGTCAGCGGGGTGGTCCCGGCCTGGCGGCGGCAGCTTGGCCGGGCGATCCAGACCGGCCAGCCGCCGACTACGGGACGGCTGGGCCGTGCCTACCAGACCCTGGCCGTTGGGCTGTGGCCACCGGACGACCGCGGGCCGGCGCGGCGGGCCGCCCGGGGTCGGCACGCCCGCCGGGGCGGACAGGATGCTGCGGAGCAGGGTGGGCGTGAGGCGGCCTCGGCATGACCGACTTCGCGCATCCCAACGGTCAGTACCCCGCCGTCGAGCAGCTCGCGGGCAAGGTCCGCGGCCAGGCTGCGACCGAGCTGGCGCGCGTGCTCGGCCCCGGGCGGCTGTTCGCCCCCTCCGAGGATGACGAGGCGCGCGTGTGGGCGGTGATCAGCGAGCAGCTCGCCCAGGAACACAGCGACCACGTGGTCAGCGGGGGTCTCCCCTTGAGCGACGGGCAGCGCGAGCAGGTCGCGCAGGAGGTGTACGACGCGCTGCTGGGGCTGGGGCCGCTGGAGCGCTACCTGGCCCAAGCCGATCTCGAGGAGCTGCTCGTCAACGGCCACACCAATGGGTTCGTGCTCCGCGCGGGCGGCTCGAAGAAGCGCATCCCCACCGGGTTCGGCTCTGAGACGGAGCTGCGCGCCTTCGCCGCCCGCACCGTCGCGGTGGCTGGGCGGCGCCTGGACGAGGCCCACCCCCGCGCGGACGCGCGCCTGCCGGACGGCTCCAGGTTGCACGTGATCTGTCCTCCCTTGTCGCCGTACACGTGTCTGACGATCCGCCGCCACCGGCTGCTGGCCCACTCGATGCGCGACCTGTTGGCCCTCGGCACGCTCACCCCTACGGTCGCCGGGTTCCTGCGGGCGGTCGTGCGGGCCGGGCTGAACGTGCTGATCTCGGGCGGGACTGGTGCCGGCAAGACCACCACCCTGAACGCCATCGCCTCCGAGATCCCCCGCCTGGACCGGGTGGTGACCATCGAGGAGACCCGCGAGCTGGCCCTCGACCGCCACCTGGAGGACTGCGTCGCGTTGGAGGGACGGTTCGCCAACGTGGAGGGGCTGGGCGAGATCCGCATCCGGGAGCTGGTCCGCGACGCGCTGCGGATGCGCCCGCAGCGGATCATCGTCGGGGAGGTCCGCGGCCCCGAGGCGCTGGACATGCTCAACGCCATGAACTCCGGCCACGAGGGAAGCATGGGCACCATCCACGCCAACGACGCCCGCCAAGCGCTCAGCAAGCTGCACACCTACACCAAGATGGCCGAGGAGGCGCTGTCGGACCAGGTGGTGACCGAGATGCTGGCCCAGACCGTCGACCTGGTCTGCCAGCTCCGCCAGCTCGGCGACGGCCGCCGGGTGCTGACCGAGATTGTCGAGGTGGCCGGGGTCGAGGGCGGGCGGCTGCTGACCAACGAGCTGCTGCGCCCCGGCCCGGACGGCAGCTCGGCGTTCACTGGCGTGCGGCCCAGGGCGATCGACCGGCTGGTCGGGGCCGGCTGGGACCCGATGGTGATGCTGGGAGGCCAACCATGACGGCGCTGCTGGTTGCCTGCCTGACCGGGCTGGGCCTGGTGCTGCTGGTTGACGGGCTCACCCGTCCGGCCTCCCGTCCGCTTCGCATCGAGCCGGGTCGGCTCGCCGTGCTGCTGGCGGGGACGGTCACTGGCCTGCTTGGTGGGGTCGGGGTGTGGCTGCTGACCGGCTGGCCCGTGCTCACCCTGGCCGCTGCGGTGGGTGGGTTCCTGCTGCCCCACGCCTGGTTCGCACGCGGCGACGTGCAGGCCCAGGCGGCGCGCTCCGAGGCGGTCGCCGAGCTGGCCGCCAGCCTGCGGGATGCGGTCCGCGGCGGGCTGGGCGTGACCGAGGCGCTTGGTGGGCTGGCCGCGTGGGGGCCGCCCGCGCTGCGCCGCGAGCTTTCGGAGCTTGCCGCCGAGGCCAGCGTGCTCGGCCTGCCCGATGCGCTGGGCAACTTCGCGCGGCGGCTCGGCGACCCGCTGGCCGACCTGCTGGCCACCACCCTGGCGCTCAACCACCGGCTGGGGGGCCGCAACCTCGCCGAGGTGCTGGATGATCTGGCCGCCGCGATCCGCGCCGAGGCCCAAACCCTGCGGGAGATGCGGGCACGGCAGGCGCAGCAGCGCCTGTCGGCCCGGCTGGTGGCCGCCGCGCCGTTTGCGATCTTGCTGCTCATTCGCCAGACCAATCCCGACTATCTGACCCCCTTCGGCTCGGTCATCGGCCAGGGCGTGCTCGCGCTGGCGGTGCTGCTGGTGGTGGCCGGCTACGCCGCGATGACAGCGCTGGCCCGCCCACCCGCCGGCACTCGGCTGCTGCCGTCTGGGTCCGGCGCGACCGGCACCCCCACCTCGGGAGGTGCGCCGCGGTGATCTCGACTGTGGAGGTGGTCCTGTGGCCGCTGCTCGGGGGTGTCGGGCTGCTGCTGTTGCTGACCGCCCAGCCGATCGGCCGCCCCCGCCCGAGCCTGGCCAGCAGGCTGGCCGCCCTGCGCCCCGACACCCCACCCGCCGAGCCGGAGCAGACCTCGTTTTCCAGCCCGACCCTGGAGCGGCTGCTGGCCCCACCCCTGCGCGCGGCCGGCAGTGCCGGGCTGCGGCTGGCCGAACTCCTGGGCGTTCCCACCGACCGGCTGGCCCGCCGGCTGCGGCTGGCCGGCGAGCCCGGCGGCCCGGCGCTCCACGTCGGGCAGAAGGTCTTCGGTGCGCTGGTCGGCCTCGGCCTGCTGCCCGCCTTCAACCAGCTTGAGATCACCCCCTTTGGCCGCTGGCCCGCCTGGCTGTGGCTGGCTGCCGCCGTGGCCGGCTTCCTGACCCCCGACGTGGAGCTTGCCCGCAAGACCGCCAGGCGCCGCCGCGAGCTGCTGGTCGGCCTCGGTGCCGCCAGCGAGTTCCTCGCCCTGGCCGTGTCGGCCGGCTGCGGGCTGGAGCAGGCGCTGGCCGAGGCCGCCCAGGCGGGCAGCGGCTCGTTCTTCGCGGAGCTGTCCCGGCGGCTGTCGCTGGCCCGCCTACAAGGCCAGCAGGGCGTGGACGCCATCAGCGCCATGGCCCAAGAGATCGACCTGCCCGAGCTGGCCGCCCTCGCCGGCGCCCTCCAGGCAGGCGCACGCCAAGGCACCCCGGTGCTCCAGACCCTCCGCGCGCAAGCCCATGCCGCCAGGGAGCGGCGCCGTCTGGGGTTGCTGGAGGCCGGCGAACGCGCCCAGGTCACCATGATCGTGCCCGTGGCCACGCTGATCTTCCCCGCGTTCTTCCTGGTGATCCTCTGGCCCGCAAGCGTCGCCCTGCTGCGCCTGTCCAACAGCTGACGCCACCCGTCCCGACCGGCTCCTCCCACCACCCACCGCACCCGCCGCTTGCTGGAGGTCCCGATGGCCAACCTCACCAGATGGTCCCAGACGATCCACGCCCGCCTGCTCCACCTGCTCGCCCAGGTCCAGCTCGCCCCGCTCCAGCGGCGCCAAGAGGGAGTCACCTCAGTGGAGTACATCCTCATCGTCGCCGTGGTCGCGGTCGTGGTGTTCGCCGCGATCAAAGGCTTCTTCGGCGCGGTCGCGGGCAAGTTCAACGAGTTGACCAACACCGTCAACGGCGGCTGACCAGGAGGCCCCCGGTGACCTGGCTCGGCCGTCTCCGCCTTGCCGACGAACGCGGTGTGACCATGGTCGAGTTCGTGCTGGTCGCCTGGTTGTTCATGGTCATGGTGCTGGGCGGGTTGCAGTTCGGGCTGTGGTGGAACGCCCAGCACGTGGTGCTCGGCGCCGCCCAGGACGCCGCCCGCCTGGCCGCCGTCGAGGACGGCACCACCCAGGCCGGACGCGCACGCGCGCTGGAGCTGCTCCGGGTCGGCCTGGGCCGCGACGCGGCCACCGCAACCGTGGACGTGCGCCGGGAGCCCGAGGTCGCCCGCGCGACTGTCACCGCCCGGCTGCGTCC
>WNFV01001874.1_pt1 | contig 28320 bp, 27 predicted proteins | sample 5400101 | NCBI WGS metagenome assembly WNFV01 (sample SAMN13153361, study PRJNA577476) | soil metagenome | isolation source: 115 cm soil or saprolite under grassland replicate 1 | place: USA:California | collected 2016-06-15
CGCGCCCCGGTTCGAAGGGCGTTGACGCGGCTGCTGGCGGCTTGCGGCTTGGCGCTGGCGGCGGCCTGTCTGTCGGAGCGCCCCCGCCCCGGGCCGCCGACCCTGTCCATCGTGTTCGACGACACGACCGTCCAATCCACCACGCCCAACGACACGCTGCGGGGGACCGTCCGGATCCAGGACGCCGACGGTCTCGACTCGGTCTGGATGCAGCTGGTGATGCAGGCGGACACCGTGCGGGCCGGTGCCGACGCCCTGTTCGAGACGGCGTACCGGAACCGGTTCCGCTTCGCGATCCGGGCCGGCATCCCGGCGGGGACCCTCCCGGTGAAGGTTGAGGCCCGGGACCTGGTCGGTTTTCGCAGCCAGCTCGACACCTTCGTGACGGTGGTCCCGCCGTGACCCCAACGACTTAGTAAGTCTTGCCCTGACAATAACTTCTGAGTACTTTTAATGGGTTGTCTGGGGCTCTCGCGGACGGTACCGAAGAGCGCCACGGGACCCCCCGTGGCGCTGCTTGTAGGGGGGGCAATGGCCGAGCGCAGGCAGGGACGGCCGCAGGCCGTGGGGGAGGCGCTTCGGAGCTATCTCGCGAAAACCGGTCTCGGGAAGCGGCTCGCCCAGGCTCAGGTAATCCCCGACTGGCCGCAGCTGGTCGGGCCGCAGATCGCGGCGGTGACCGAGCCCCAGAGCGTGACCCCCGACGGAACGCTGTTCGTGCGTGTCGCGACCAGCGCCTGGATGACCGAGCTGCAACTCATGGCGCCACAGATCATGGCCGCGATCAACGCCGGCCGCGGCGCCGGACGGATCAAGACGATACGCTGGCTTCTTTCACACTAGAGCGTTATGGCGAAGGCAAAACCCCGAGCGTCGAAGGGCAAGAGTAACGGCGAGTATCAGGCCGATTCGATCCAGGTCCTCAAGGGCCTGGAGGCGGTGCGGCGACGCCCGGCGATGTACATCGGGTCGGTGTCCGGCCGCGGTCTCCACCATCTCGTCTACGAGGTGGTCGACAACTCGGTGGACGAAGCGCTGGCCGGCTACTGCACGCGGATCGACGTCACCATCCACGCCGACAATGCGATCACCGTGGTCGACAACGGCCGCGGCATCCCCGTCGACATCCACAAGACCGAGAAGAAGCCCGGCGTCGAGGTGGCGCTCACGGTCCTCCACGCCGGGGGCAAGTTCGACAAGAGCACGTACAAAGTCTCCGGCGGGTTGCACGGCGTCGGCGTCTCGGTCGTGAACGCGCTGTCGGAGAAGCTCGAGGTCTGGGTGGACCGCGACGGCAAGCGGCACCACATGGCGTTCGAGCGCGGCGACACGACGAAGAAGCTCGAGGTCATCGGCAAGGCGAAGGGGACGGGCACGACGGTCTGGTTCCGGCCCGACACGACGATTTTCACCGAGACCCGCTTCGACTACGCGACCATCGCCAACCGGCTGCGCGAGCTGGCCTTCCTGAACAAGGCGCTCACCATCACGCTCAAGGACGAGCGCAAGGGCCAGCAGAAGGAAGAGACGTTCTTCTACAAGGGCGGGCTCGCCGAGTTCGTGAAGTACTTGCTCGGCAACCGCAAATCGCTGCACGCGAAAGCGATCACCTTCGAGGCGACGCGCGAGGGGGTCGAGGTCGAGGGTGCGGTGCAGTACGACGACGGCTACAACGACAACACCTTCTCCTTCGTCAACAACATCAACACGCACGAGGGCGGCACGCATCTCACCGGCTTCCGGTCGGCGCTCACCCGCACCATCAACGAGTGGGCGAAAAAGGACGGGATCCTCAAGAAGGAGGAGTTCACCCTCACCGGTGACGACGTCCGCGAGGGTCTGACCGCCGTGCTGCACGTGAAGGTAAAGGACCCGCAGTTCGAGGGGCAGACGAAGACCAAGCTCGGCAATTCCGAGGTCGAGGGGCTAGTGAAGAGCGTCGTGAACGACGCGCTGGGCGAGTACTTCGACAAGAACCCGAGCGTGGCGCGCACGATCATCGCCAAGGCGGTGAGCGCGGCGCGGGCGCGGGAGGCGGCGCGCAAGGCCCGCGAGCTGGTGCGCAAGAAGAGCGGGCTCGAGGGCGGACTGCTGCCGGGCAAGCTCGCCGACTGCACGGTCAACGATCCCACGCTCACGGAGCTGTATCTCGTCGAGGGCGACTCGGCGGGCGGCTCGGCCAAGCAGGGGCGCGACCGCAGCTTCCAGGCGATCCTTCCGCTGCGCGGCAAGATCCTGAACGTCCAGAAGGCCCGGATCGACAAGATCCTCTCGAACGAGGAGATCCGGACGATCATCACGGCGATCGGCACCGGGGTGGGCGAGGAGTACAATCTGGAAGAGGCGCGCTACCACAAGATCATCATCATGACCGACGCCGACGTGGACGGCGCCCACATCCGCACCCTGCTCCTCACGTTCTTCTACAAGGAGATGAAGTTCCTGATCGACGCGGGCTACATCTACATCGCGCAGCCCCCGCTGTATCGCGTCGCCAAGGGCAAGGAGGAGTTTTACGCCTACGAGGAGAAGGAGCGCGACGCCTACGTGAAGCGGCTCTCGAACGGCGAGGCGGCGCACGGCAACATCCAGATCCAGCGCTACAAGGGCCTGGGCGAGATGAACCCGGACCAGCTGCGCAACACGACCATGGACCCGGCGCGCCGCACGCTGCTCAAGGTGACGATGGAGGACGCGTTCGAGGCGTCGCAGCTGTTCGAGACGCTGATGGGCGACGAGGTGGAGCCGCGCCGCAAGTTCATCGAGGAAAACGCCAAGTTCGTGAGGAACCTGGACGTTTGACCGTCACGGTCGTCTTCGCGTTGCTGCTCGTCGCCCTGGCGTGGTTCTTTCTCGGGGGCCGGGACCGCGCGCCCGAACCCACCGCGCACCGGCGCGCCGACGAAGCGATCGACTACACCGAGCTGGAGCAGGCCGAGCGGGAAGTGCAGGAAGCCCCGGACGAGGAGAGCGTGCGCGATTGGGGTCCGGGGGTGCAGAAGCCGCCTATCGTTTGAGCTGCTCCACCCCGTCCTTCGTCACCCGGTGGGAGATGAGGGGCAGCGGCTTCTCCGCGAGCTTGTCGCCGATCACGATCGCCTGCCCGAGCGCCTCGAAGCCGAGCTTGATCCCGGCCGCGTCCTTCGCGAACACCGACGCGATCGGCTCCCCCGCGAGCACCTTGTCCCCCGGTTTCACGGTGATCACGAACCCGACGGTGGGATCCACCACGTCCTCGACCTTGAGGCGCCCGCCGCCCATCGCGACGATCGCGCGGCCGATGGTGCGGGGCTCGACCCGGACGACGACGCCGGTGCGCGGCGCGTTGTAGACCTCGACCTCCCCCGCCTGCGGCAGCACCGACGGGTCCTCGACGGCCTTGGGATTGCCGCCCTGCGCCTCGATCACCTGCTCGAACTTCTCGGCGGCCAGCCCCGAGCCGATGGCGTTCTCGAGCCGCTGGCGCGCTTTCTTGGACGTCTTGTCGACGCCCGCCGCGAGCAGCATCTCGACGCCGAGGGCGTACGTCACCTCCATCAGGTCCTCGGGCCCCTCGCCCCGGAGCGCGAGGATCGCCTCCTCGGTCTCCAGGGCGTTGCCGCAGGCGCGCCCCAGCGGCCGGTCCATCGCCGTGAGCAGGGCCACCGTCGGGCAGCCGCGGTCCTCGCCCAGCGCGATCATCGTCTGCGCCAGATCGAGGCTCTGGTCGAGCGTGGGCAGGAACGCCCCGCTGCCCCGTTTCACGTCGAGCACCAGGGCGTCGAGCCCTTCGGCGAGCTTCTTCGACATGATGCTCGCGGCGATGAGCGGGATCGCCTCGACGGTGCCCGTGACGTCGCGCAGCGCGTACAGCCGGCGGTCGGCGGGAGCGATCTCGGGGGTCTGGCCGATCAGCGCCACGCCGAGCTTCATCACCTGCGCCTTGGCCTCGGCGAGGGACAGCGCGGTGCGGAAGCCGGGGATGGCCTCGAGCTTGTCGAGCGTGCCGCCGGTGTGGCCGAGGCCGCGGCCCGACATCATCGGCACGGCCACGCCGCACGCCGCGACGAGCGGCGCGAGCACGAGGGAGACCTTGTCGCCGACGCCGCCCGTCGAATGCTTGTCCACCCGCGGGGTGGACCACGAGTCGAAGGAGAGCCGCTGGCCCGAGGCGAGCATGGCGTCGGTGAGGGCGGCGAGCTCCTGGCGCTCGAGGCCGCGGAGCAGCACCGCCATGAGCAGCGCCGCCATCTGGTAGTCGGGCACACGCCCGCCGGTGTAGGCGGCGACGAGCGCCGACCACTCTTCGGGCGTGAGGGCGCCGCCGTCGCGCTTGCGCTCGATGAGCGGCACGACCAACATTAGCGGCCACCTCCAGTGCGGAGCCCTCGATGCGCGGTGTCACGCCTCTGCTGCTTGTCTCGCTCTCGCTGCCCCGACTGATAGGGGCCCAGAGCCACCTGAGCGTGGCCGAGCACATCGCGCTGGGCGACAGCGCCCACGCGGCGCTCGCGCCGGCCCAGGCGCTGCAACACTACCGCGCCGCGCTCGCCGCCGACTCGACCAACTACCAGGCCCTCTGGAAGGCGGGGCGGGCGCTGGTGGACATCGCCAAGCAGATCGAGGGCAAGGACGACTCCTCCAAGCACCTGCGGGACAGCCTCTACTCCCAGGCTCGGGACTACGGTGAGGCCGCGGTGCGCGTGAACCCCAACGGCGCGGACGGGCACTTCACGGTCGGCCAGGCCCTCGGCCGGCTGTCGCGCACCAAGGGGGGGAAGGAGCGGGTGCGCTTCGCCAAGCTCATCTACGACGAAGGCATGAAGGCGATCGAGCTCGACTCGACGCACGACGGCGCCAATCACCTGATGGGGGCGTGGCATGCCGAGGTCAAGCGCCTCTCGTGGATCGAGCGCAAGGCGGCCCAGATCCTGTTCGGCGGGGGATTCCTGAGCAAGGGGAACTGGGACGACGCCCAGCGGTACCTCGAGCGGGCCGTGGCCCTGAAGCCGCAGAACGTCTTCCACCGCCTGGAGCTGGGCGAGGTGTACGTGGAGGTCGGCAAGTACTCCAAGGCCCGCGAGCAGCTCGGCGCGATCGCCGCGCTGCCGATCGGCGACGTGCTCGACCACGAGTACAAGAAGGAAGCCAAGCAGGTCCTCGAAGACATCAAGGGCGAGAAGGACGAGACCTAGCGCGCGCCCTGCATCAGGCGCTCGATCTCGTCGGTGGTGCGCGGCGCCTTGGTGGACAGCCACTCCGCGCCCGTCGCCGTGACCAGCACGTCGTCCTCGATCCGCACCCCCAGGTTCTCCTCCGGCAGGTAGATCCCCGGCTCGATGGTGAACACCATCCCGGGCTTGAGTGGCGTGCTGTAGTCCCCCACGTCGTGGACGTCCATGCCGAGCCAGTGTGACAGACCGTGGATGAAGTACGCGTCGCACGTCTGGTCGCCGCATAGCACGCCGGAGTGGGCGCGCATGTAGTCGCGGGCGACCCGGTTGAGCTGGCCGATGGTCGTGCCGGGCCGTGCGGAATCGAACGCGGTCCGTTGCGTGGCGAGCACCAGGTCGTAGATCGCTTTCTGGCGCGGGGTGAAGCGGCCGTTCACGGGGAAGGTGCGGGTGACGTCCGCGGTGTACTGCCCCCATTCGGCGCCGGCATCCACCACGACGAGGTCGCCGTCGCGGGTCTGGCGCCGGTTCACGTCGTAGTGGAGCGTGGTGCTGTTCGGCCCGCTGCCGACGATGGACGGATAGCCGACGCGGTCGGCGCCGTTCCGCCGGAACGCCGCTTCCAGGGCCGCCTCGAGCTCGTACTCCCACACCCCCGGTCGCGCGGTCTGCATGGCCGCGATGTGGCCGAGCGCCGAGACGTTGATCGCGGTGCGCATCCGGGCGAGCTCGTCCGCGTCCTTCACGAGGCGGAGCGAGTCGACGACGGGGCGTACGTTGCGCACGTCGCGCCCCCCGTAGACGAGATCGCGCACGCGGTCCTCGTCGCGCGTCGTCTCGTCGAGCGGCACGTACACGGGACCGGGGGTGCGGAACAGCGCACCGCGCAGCACGCGGTCGAGCGAGTCGGTCGAGAGCACGCGCGCGATGCCCGACAGGCGGGCGGCCGTGCTGTCGGGGCCGAGCCGCAGACCGGTCCAGCGCTCCTGCGACGGATTGCGGGGCGGCAGGAAGAGCACGACCTCCGCCGGGTCGCTGCCCCGCGCGACGATCAGGAGCCAGGCGTCCTGCGTCTCGAGCTCGGTGAAGTAGAAGAACGTGTTGCTCTGGCGGAAGTCGTTGTCCTGGATGTAGTCCCGCTCGAGCTGCCGCTCGTGCGCCGCGGGGATGAGCGCCACGCCCCGGCCGATGCGGGCGGCGAGCGCGCGGCGCCGGGCGGCGACGGCGGCGGTGTCGACGGCGCGGCCCATGCCGGGCAGCTCCGCGATGGGCGCCCAGGCGCCGGCGGGCGCGGCGGCGCGCGGGCGCGCCTGGGCCGCGACGCCGCCGGCGCACAGCAGCGCGAACGAAAGCAGGGCGAGCGGTCGCATGGGCTCCGAAGCTATCGCGCGCGCTGTGCGGCGGCAACTTGACGCAGCCTCCGCCGGGGACACAAACTATGCCATGACTTCGCCCGCCGCCCCCACGGCCGCCGACGCGGCACGCCTCGCGGCGCGGGTGGCCGACCTCGAGCGCGAGCGCAAACACCTCCTCGCCGTCATCGAGATCCTCAAGGAAGTCTCGACCTCGCTGCACTTCATCGACATTCTCCAGGCGATCGCCCGCAAGCTGGGCGAGGCGTTCGGCCTCGACCGCTGCTCGATCTTCCTCGCGGAGCGCGGCGGCACGTCGGTGCGGCTCGTCGCGTCGTACGAAGACCCGACCATCCGCAACTACGTCGTGGACCTGGAGCGCTACCCCGAGCTCAAGCGCGCGATGCAGGGCGGCGAAACGGTGTTCATCCCCGACGCGGCGACGGACCCGAGCCTGAAGCACGTGAAGGGCGAGCTGATCAACCGCCGCGTGAAATCCATCACCGTGGTCCCGATCACGTGGCGCGGGGTGGCGATCGGCGCAATCTTCCTGCGCACCTTCCGCGACGGCCCGACGTTCTCGGACGAGGACGTCCGCTTCGTGCAGGTGGTCGCCGCGCTCACGGCGCAGGCCCTGCGCAACGCCCACCGCTACGAGCGGCTGGCCCAGCGCCAGCAGCAGACGGGCGAGACGACGCGCCGGATGGAGCTCGAGCGCGTGGCGCTGCTGGCGTTCCTGCGGCGGCTGCTCGCCGGGTTCGGCGAGCGGGAGGGGGCCTGGGCGGAGGGTCTGCTCCCCCGCGCCAGCGCGGAGGAGCTCGACCGCCTGGTGGGCGTCGCGATGGCCGTGATTCAAGAAGAAGCCAAGGGCCGGTGAAGGGGGGGAGCCCCGCCGCGCGGGCCGCCGAGCTGCGACGGCTCATCGAGCGCGCCAACCACGCCTACTACGTACTCGACAAGCCCGCGATGTCGGACGCCGAGTACGACCGGCTGTTCCGCGAGTTGCAGGACCTCGAGGCGAAGCACCCCGAGCTGCGCACCCCCGACAGTCCCACCCACCGCGTCGGCGCGGAGCCCGCGGCAGCCTTCCAGAAGCACCGCCACCTCGTGCCGATGCTGTCGCTCGCCAACGCCTTCAACGAGGCGGAGCTGGCCGAATGGGAGAACCGGAACGCCCGGCTCGCCCCGGAGGTCCGGACCGCCGGCTACACGCTCGAGGTGAAGATCGACGGCGCCGCGGTGAGCCTCACCTACGAGGACGGCGTGTTCACGATCGGCGCGACGCGCGGGAACGGCATCGAAGGCGAGAACGTCACCGCCAACCTGCGCACGGTGGTGGACGTGCCGCTGCGCCTCCGGGGGGGGGGCAAGGCCTGGCCCAAGCTGATGGAGGTCCGTGGCGAAGTCTACTTCTCCAAGTCGCGCTTCGCGGAGCTGAACCGGGAGCGGGAGAGCGCGGGGGAGCCGCCGTTTGCCAACCCACGCAACGCCGCCGCCGGGTCGCTGCGCCAGCTCGATCCGAAGGTCACGCGCAGCCGCGGCCTCCGCATCTTCTGCTTCCACGTCGAGGCGCCGGGGCAGAAGCTGCCGGTCGACACCCAGCACGAGCTGCTGCAGCGGCTCGCGGCGTGGAGGTTCCCCGTGGAGCCGCACCACACGCTGGCCCCCGACCTCGCCGCGGCCAACCGGGAGATCGCGAAGCTCGAGCCACTGCTCGACAAGCTCGACTACGGCGCCGACGGCGTCGTGGTGAAGGTGAACCCGCTGCGGCTGCACGCCGAGCTGGGAACCGTGGGCAACCGGGAGCCGCGCTGGGCGGTGGCGCGCAAGTTCGCCCCGGAAGTCCAGATCACGCGGCTCAAGGAGATCCGCATCAACGTCGGCCGCACCGGCGCGCTCAACCCCTACGCCGTCCTCGAGCCGGTGGAGATCGGTGGCGTCACCGTGTCCACCGCCACCCTGCACAACTTCGACCTCATCGAGGCGAAGGACATCCGCGAAGGCGACTGGGTCGAGGTGACGCGGGCGGGCGAGGTGATCCCCCAGGTGCTGGGCCCCCTGCGCGAGCGGCGCACCGGTAAGGAGCGGAAGTTCAAGCGCCCGGAGCGCTGCCCGATCTGCCACGCGAAGGTCGAGTACCCGTCGGACGAGGTCATGGCGTACTGCTCGAACGTGTCGTGCCCGGGGCGGATCCTCGAGAGCATCGTCCACTTCGCCGCCGTGATGGACATCCGCGGCCTGGGCTACGAGCGCGTGCGCGCCCTGCTCGACGCCAAGCTCATCAAGGACGTGGCGGATCTCTACGAGCTCACGCCCGCGAACCTCTTGACCGTCGCGGGCTTCGCCGAGAAGTCGGCGCAGCAGCTCGTGGACGCGATCCAGGCCTCGAAGAAGCAACCGCTCTCGACCCTGCTCTACGCGCTAGGGCTACGCCACGTCGGGGCGCAGGGGGCGAAGCTTCTCGCCCGCCACTTCGGCACGATGAAGGCGCTCCGCAACGCGAGCCCCGAGGAGATCGGCCGGATCCGCGGCATCGGGGAGGCGATCGCCGAGGCGGTGGCGGGGTTCTTCGACGAGGCCAAGAACCGCAAGCTGCTCGAACGACTCGAGAAGCTCGGGCCCAACTTCAAGGAGCCCGCGGCGACCGACGGCAAAGGACCGCTCGCCGGGCAGACCTACGTCGTCACCGGGACGCTACCGTCGCTGTCGCGCGCCAAGGCGACGGAGCTGATCGAGGCCGCCGGCGGGACGGTGACCGATAGCGTCTCGAAGAAGACGACCGCGCTCGTCGTCGGCGCGGACGCCGGCTCCAAGCTCGAACGGGCGAAGGCGCTCGGCATCCCCGTCATCGACGAGGCGGAACTCTTGCGCCGCGCACGCGCCAAACCCTAAGTTGGCGTCCCATATGACGCCTTCCCCGCCCCCCCATCCAACCGCCGCGACCGACGGGCTCACCGTCGGTCGCGGCGCTCTGCGACAGCTCCACCTCAGCCTGCTCCGCGACGCCGCCGATCACGCCGTCACCATCCTTCAGGAAGCCGGGTTCGCCGCGGGCGAGGGCGTCTACCAGGCCTTTTGCGCGTGGCTTCCCGACCAGACGGGGGTCGCGCGCCCCGAGGACCTCGACGCGGGGCAGCTCAGTGACGTGCTCTCGGCCTTCTTCCAGGCCACCGGCTGGGGCGCGGTCACGGTCGCGCCCCTCGGCACCGCGGCGCTGGTCGTGGACTCGAGCGACTGGGCGGAGGCCGACCCGGGCAGCGCCGAGGCGCCGATGTGCTTCTTCTCGACCGGCATGCTCGCCGACTTCCTCGGCCGCCTCGCGGGAGAGGTCGTGGCGGTGATGGAGGTCGAGTGCCGCTCGCGCAACGACGGGCGCTGCCGGTTCTTGTCCGCATCCCCCGATACGCTCAACGTCGTCTACGAGCAGATGACCCAGGGCACGAGCTACGAGCGGACGCTCGGGGCGAGGTGACGAAACCCGCCGTCGACGAGCAGATTCGCGAGATCGTCAACCGCGAAACCCGCGCCTGGGACACCCAGGACGCCGAGCTGCTCGTTTCGTGCTTCCACCCCGCCATGGTCTGGCCCTGGCCGCCGACCGCGCAGTCGCACGATCCCATGACGTGGGTGATGGTGTGGGGCCGCTTCAACGCCGACCGGTGGAAGCGCGGCTGGCAGGAGCTGTTCGACACCCACACCCTCGTCCGCAACAAGCGCGAGATCAAGAAGATCGTCGTCTCGGCCGAGGGCGACGGGGCGTTCGCCGTGGTGGACATCGACACCCTGTGGCGACACAAGCAGACGGGCGTGGAGCAGAACTGGAAGGGGCGGACCTGCAAGATTTACACGCAGGTGGGGTCGCAGTGGAAGATGATCGCGCAGACGGGGGTGCTCGAGTACTAGCGGCGGGCGACGCTCACCCCCTCGAGCAGCACCGACGGGGCGTACCGCGAACCCGTCCAGCGCGCGTCGCCGCCGAACCCCCCGACGCGCTTCCACAGCTCGTACGCGTTGCCCGCGACTGCTGCATCCTTCACCCGCCCCGCGATGGCGCCGCGCTCGATCCGGTAAGCGAGCGCGACGGGATGGCTGAACGCGCCGCCGATCACGTTCCCCTGCCCCACGCCGATCAGCTCGTCGACCAACAGGCCGTCGCGGATTCCGGCGACGAGGCCGCCACCCAGCTGTAGGGGCGCAGCCTGCTGGGCCCCTACCTCGCCCAGAATGATGTTCGTGTACGCGGGCACCGGCTTCCCGAAGATCCCGCGCTGCCCGTGCCCCGTGCTCTTGGTCTTCGCCCGGGCCGCCGTCTCGAGGTCGTAGATGAAGCGCCGCACGACGCCGCGTTCCACGAGGCGCGCGACCCGTGACGGCACGCACTCGTCGTCCACGGGGCGCGACGCGGCGCGACCGGCGCGGAGCGGATCGTCGGTGAGGGAAAACCGGGGGTCGAACACCTGCTGCCCCAGCTTCCCCGCCAGCGGCGAGATCCCCTGGAGCACCGCCTTGCCGGACAGGGCTTGCGTGACCGGGAGCAAGAGCGCCGACAGGCCGGCGGGCGTGAAGACGACGGAGAGCGCGCCCTCGGGCGGCGCGACGATCCGGAGCGCGTGGTCGAGCCGCGCGTTGATCGAGGCGACGAGGCCGGCGAGCACCTCGTCGGGCGGCAGATCGGCTCCCTCGAACGCGTCGCCGATCGCGAGCACGTCGTCCCCCGCGATGCGCCACACCTCGGCGCTCACGCCGATCGCCGTCGAGCGGTAGGCGGCCGCAGCGCCGGCGGTGTTCGCCACGCGCGTCTCCGCCGTCTCGCGCTCGACGGCGACGTTCACCTGGCAGCCGTCCCGCGCCAGCCGCTCGAGGAGCCCGCGACCGATCCCGATCAGGTGATCGAGGGAGGCGTCGGCGGCGCGGTCGAAGAACGTGGGCACCTGGGGCGGCCGGGCGGGGGGCGGAAACGCGGGGTCGAGCTCCTCCCCGAGCTCGGCCGAAGCGAGGGCGCGCTCGACGAGTTCGCCGGGCGCGGCGTCCACCGCCGTGCTGCCGGCCACGCCGACGCGCCCGCGGTGACGCACGCGCAGGTTCGCCCCCGCCTCCTCCGTGACGGCCGCCGATTTGAGCCGCCCCGCTTCGAACGCGACGACCGTGCGCTCCGCGCGCCGCCACAGGGCGTCGGCTCCCCCGTCCGCACGGCGCCCCCCTAGCTCGAGCAGCCGCTCGATCACGCGGCGACGTCGCCCCCGACGAGCGCCTCTTCGATGCGCACGTGCGGCGCCCCTTCCGTGACCGGCAGCGGGTACTGTCCGGCTTTGCCGCACCCCCCGCCCATCTGGTTCCAGCGGAAGTCGCCCGCGATGCGGTCGATCCGGTCGAGCGTCTGGAACAGGTTGCCCGCGAGCACGACGTCCTTCACCAGCTCGGCGACCCGGCCGTCGCGGATCATGTGGCCGTAGGCGGCGGTGAACGAGAAGTTCTCGAGCATGGTCTGGCCGCCGAACGCGCTGCAGGCGTAGACGCCGAGCGGGATGTCCTTGATCAGGTCCTCGAACGTGCCGCGCCCGTTGCCGATGTAGGTGTTCGTCATGCGGACGATCGGCGCATGCCGGAACGAGATGGCGCGGGCGTTACCGGTGGGCCGCTCGCCCATGGCGGCGGCTGTCTCGCGCGAGTGCAGCCGGCCGACCAGGGTTCCCTCCTTGATCAGGATCGTGTCCTGCGTCGGCGTCCCTTCGTCGTCGAACGGCAGCGTGCCGCGCAGCCCCGCGGCGGCGCCGTTGTCGCCCACGTTCAGGACCGGCTTGCCGAAGCGCCGCCCCAGCGTCATCATCTCGCGCGCCTGCGGGTTCTCGTAGACGAAGTCCGCCTCGGAGAGGTGCCCGAACGCCTCGTGGATGAACACGCCAGCGAGCTCGGGATCGAGGATCACGGGGTAGGTGCCGCCCTTCACCATCGGCGCATCGAGCAGCCGCACCGCCCGCTCGGCCGCCCTGCGGAAGCCCGCGACCCTGTCCTGCACGGAGTGCCAGCCGCGCCGCAACCCGATCGACTCGAGGCCCTTTTCGATCGTCCCGTCGCGCCGGGCGACCGCCGTCCCGGACAGCGTCACCTCGGGCCGCAGCTCGTGGAGGATCGTGCCCTCGGAGTTCACATACCAGTACTCGCTCACCTCGTCGCGATACGTAGCGAGCGTGTCCACGACGCGGTCGCTCACGGCGAGCATCGCGCCGTTGTAGGCCTCGATCAGCCGTTTCTTCTCGGCGAGCGGGACGCCGCGTACATCGCCGTCCAAGTCGACGGCGACCTCCGCCTGGTTGGGCGCCACCTTGGCGAGCCGGATCGGCCGGGTCGACTGATCGAGGCGGATGGCGCGCGACAGCTCGGTGGCCCGCGCCACCATCGCGTCGAGGCGGTCGAGCGACGTGAACGACGCCACTCCCCACCCGCACCCCGCGGTGAGGGCGCGCACGAAGCCGCCCTGGTCCTCGCTCTGGGTGGCGGACTCGAGCCGCCGGCCGCGGAAGGTGACGGCCGTGCTCCAGGTGCGTTCGACGCGGATTTCGGTGAAGTCGGCGCGAGAGCGTGCGAGCGCCGCGGTGAGCCGGTCGATCAACCCCCGAGTTCCTTCAGCTTCTGGGCGTAGTCGGGCCGCATCACGATCTCCCCCTCGATGATGACCTCGCGGTCCCAGGGGAGGATGACGAAGTTGTCGGTCTCGAGCGCGTAGAAGTCCGGTTTGTAATCCCCGGTGCGGAACGACACCGCGGTCTTGACCGCGCCGGGCCGCAGCTCGCGCACCGCGGCGAGGGCGAGCTTCATGGTGGCGCCTGTGTCGCACGTCTCGTCCACGATCAGCACGCGCCGGCCGGTGACGATGCGCGGCGGGCCGGCGATCACGACCGGCCGGCCGCCCGTCTCCGTGCGCGTGATGGCTACCGACGCGAAGTCCCGCTGCAGGATGCTCGCGACGACGGCGCCCGGAATCACGCCCGCCTTGGCGATGCCGATCACGACGTCGGGGTCGTACTCGCGGAAGATCTTGAGCGCCAGCGCCCGGCACATCTCGCCGAAGAACGGCCAGTCGACTTCCAGCACGCCGTGCGGCGCCTTGCGGCCGGCACGGGTTTGGGACGACGGAGTCCGGGGCGGGAGCGGGGGCGGGGGCGGGGGCGGGGGCGGGGCGGGCATGGGGTGAGAAGCTACATTGCAAAGTCCAGCGGCCGCAAGCTATTTTCGGCCCATGGGTTTTTGGCGCCGCCTCTTCGGCGGCTCGTTGGGCGATGAGCTCACCCCCCAGCGCCTCGATTACTTGAACGAGGCGCTCGCCCTCGAGCGCCAGGGCGATTACGACGCGGCCCTCACGTCGTATCGCCTGGCGCTGCGCGACCACCCCAACGACGCGCGCATTCTCCAAAACATGGCGATCGCCTTCACCAAGACGCGGCGGCTCGACGAAGCGATCCGCCACTACCGCCGCGCGCTCGAGCTCGACAAGGACCTCGCCGGCGCGCACTACGGGCTGGCGTTTCTGTTGCTCAAGCGCGGCGACCCCGACGGGGCAGCGCAACACCTGCGCGCGTTCCTGGCCCATCCGCCGAAGGGACCCGACGCGCAGAAGTGGGTCGAACACGCCACCCAGGCGCTCCGCGATCTCGGCGCCTCGGAGGGGGGGCCGCCGCGGGCCGCCGCGGCGGAGGCGCCCTGAGCGGAGGCGGCCGGGCCGGCGTCGTCGTCGTCGTCCTCGCCACGGCTGCGGCGTGCGGCAAGTTCGGCAGCGATCTCACAGAGGTGATCGGGATCTCCACGGCCGTGCCGGACAGCCTCGAGGAGTACGACACGCTCACCCCGCAGGCCGCCGCGCTCAACGGCGCGGGCGACACCGTCGCCGCGACGATCCTGTGGGCGAGCCTCGACACCGTGCTCACCGTCCTGAACGACGCGACGGGGAAGACGATCGTGAGTCATCCCGGCCTCACGGGCCACCTCCAGGCCCGGGTGGGGACCCTGCCCAGTAATCCGCTGCCGATCCGCGCGCTCGCCGCCGCGGACACGCTGTTCGCAACCGGAACGACGGTGGACACGGTCGTGCTGTCGGTCGACTCGCTCTCCGCGTCGCTCGCGGTGGAGCTCGCCGATACGATCGAGTCGTCGAGCGGGGGCGACTCGCTGACGGTGGCCCTCGCCGGCCGTCCCGTCGTCTACGCGATCACAGACCCGGCGACGGCGGGACCGGTCACGCTGGTGACGAGCGACACGGCGCACGCGCTCGTCACGACCGACACCGTCACCACGGCGGCCTCCGGGGTCGCGAGCGTCAAGCTGCGGCTCATCGCGGGGCCGGTCCCCGACAGCGTGGTCGTGACCGCGAGCGCGCGGCGGGCCGTCGGCACGCCCGTGCCCGACTCGGTCACCTTCGTCGTGAGGTTCCAGCCATGAGCGCCCATACGCTGATCGAGGTGTTCTTCGATGCCGTCGACCGCTCCGCGAGCCGGCCGGCCGCCTTCCGCTACAAAGTGGCCGGCGCCTGGACGCCGGTCACGCACCGCGAGGCGGAGGCCCGCGTGCGCGCCATCGCGCTCGGGCTGCGGGAGCTGGGCATCGCGGCCGGCGACCGTGTGTCGATCCTCGCGGAGACGCGGCTCGAGTGGGCGCTGGCCGACTACGCGTGCCTCTGCGCCCGCGTCGCCGACGTGCCGATCTACCCCACCCTGCCGGCGAACCAGGTCGAGTACATCCTCCGGGACGCGGGGGCGGTCGCGGTGTTCTGCTCGACCACCGCGCAGGTGGAGAAGATCCGCCAGGTGCGGGCGGGCCTGCCGGCGCTGCGGCACGTGATCGCGTTCGAGGCGGTGACACGTGGTGGCGACGGCGTGATCACGCTCGCCGAGCTCGAGGCGAAGGGCCGCGCCGCAGCCGCACGCTACCCCCGTTTCAAGGAGGAGGCGCTGGCGGTGCGCCCGGACGATCTCGCGACCCTGATCTACACGTCGGGGACGACGGGCCCGCCGAAAGGCGTGATGCTCACCCACGGCAACATCTGCTCGAACGTCGTCGCCTGCGTCGAGGTCCTGCGGTTGAGCGACGACGACAGCTGTCTCGCGGTGCTGCCGCTGTCGCACATCCTCGAGCGGATGGTGGACTACTACTTCGTGCACGTGGGCGTGACGATCACCTACGCGGAGTCGGTCGAGACGTTCGGGCAGAACCTGCAGGAGGTGCGGCCGACGGTGGTCGTGGCGGTACCGCGCCTGTACGAGAAAGTCTACGCCCGCGTGCTCGAGAACGCGCTCACCGGGGGCGCGGTGAAGCGGCGCATCTTCCTCTGGGCGAAGCGCGTGGGCGAGCGGTGGGCGGCGTACCGGCTCGCGGGGATCCCCGTGCCGCTGGGGCTGCGGCTCAAGCACGCGATCGCGGACCGCCTGGTGTTCTCGAAGCTGCGGGCCCGCACCGGAGGGCGGATCAAGCTGTTCGTCTCGGGCGGCGCGCCTCTCTCAGCCGAGATCGCGCGCTTTTTCTACAGCGCCGGGCTCAACGTGATCGAGGGATACGGGCTGACGGAAACGTCGCCGGTCCTGACATTGAACCCGCTCGACCGCCCCAAGTTCGGCACCGTCGGCAAGCGCATTCCCGGCGTCCAGCTCAAGATCGCCGCCGACGGCGAGATCCTCGCCACGGGCCCGAACATCATGCGGGGCTACTACAACAAGCCGGAGGAGACCCGCGAGGCGATCGACGCCGACGGCTGGTTCCACACCGGCGACGTCGGCGAGCTCGACGCCGACGGCTACCTGAAGATCACCGACCGGAAGAAGGACCTGCTCAAGACGGCGGGAGGGAAGTACATCGCGCCGCAGCCGATCGAGAACACCGTGCGACTGAACAAGTTCGTGGCGAGCGCCGTGGTACTCGGCGACCAGCGCAAGTTCCCGATCATCCTCATCGTGCCGAACTTCGACAACCTGGAGCAGTGGGCGCGGGAGCGGAACCTCGCCTTCGCGTCGCGCGCCGAGCTGCTGGCCCTCGCGGACGTGAAAGCCAAGCTGGAGCGCGAGGTGATGGGCGGCCTGCGCGACCTCGCCAAGTTCGAGATGCCGAAGAAGGTCGTGCTCCTCGAGCACGACTTCACCATCGAATCGGGAGAACTCACCCCGTCGCTCAAGGTCAAGCGCCGGCAGGTGGAGAAGAACTACAAGGTGCTCATCGACCGCACCTACGCGGAGGCCGATCCCGCGGCCGCCTCGCTCGAAGGCTGATCAGCGTCGCTCGCCCACGAACAGGCCCCGGCCGACCGCCAGCCGGGTGACGCCGGGCGGGGTGGCCACGTCCTCCCGCTCCACCACCAGCCGGCGACCGCGCAGCAGCACGCGCTCCGCTTCTGCGAGCCACGGGGGAGCCGTCCGATCAGAGCCGGCCACCACGGCGCGCGCCATCGCCCCCCGCAGCGGGATCATCGTGTCGCACGCGAGCAGGCTCAACACCGGCAGCTCCGCGACGTCGGCGGGCGCCTCGACGCCCACGAAATGGATCCCCCCCATCAGTCCCGCCAGCCCGACCGCGTGCCGGGCGGCCGTGCCGAGCAGCACGACGTAACCACCGGGGCCGCTCAAGTCGAGAAGAGCTTGGAGAGTTGGCGCGTCGACTGGGGGACGGGGGACGGGGGACGAGGGACGGGTCGCGCCGGACTCCACCCGTCCCCCCTCCCTCGTCCCCCGTCCCGAAAACTCGACAACCCCTTTGACGATCGGGTACTCGCGTCCGCACACCGGACACGCGAGAATGCCCGACCGCACCATCCGTCCCAGCATCTCGCCCGTCGACATCACGAGGAACGTCTCCTCGTGCGGCGCCGGGCAGCGCAGCATCTCCGTCAGCTCAATGTGCACCGGAGCCGAACACCACCCATGTGACCGCGCCGGCCGAGACGCGCACGCGGCGCGTCAGCCGCCGCCCGTCCACGACGACCGCCAGCGTGTAGTCCCCCGGCTCGACGTCCGAGACGGCGAAGTGCTCCCGGTAGTCTGGGTCGGGGTGGTTGCGCTCGCCGTAGGTCTCGGCGTACGCGTAGGGCGTTTCCTGCGGCTCCGCCTTGACCAGCCCGTACACCCGCACCTGCGCCGCGGGACGGCCCCGCGCGTCCCACACCTGCCCCGCGACGATGCCCGTTCCGGGCAGCGGCCGGATCCAGAGCTCCGGGTTGGCGGTGTAACGCGGATAGCGCTCGTTCGGATCGACGATCAGCGGCACGGAGTCGGCCGGCGCCGCGTGGATCTCGAGGTGGAGGTGATCGTTCGTCGCGCGGCCGGTGTTGCCCACCAGGGCGATCACCTCGCCCACCTTCACCCGCTGCCCCACCGACGCGAGCAGCGTGGAGTTGTGGTAGTAGACCGAATAGATGAACAGGCCCTTGAGATTCCGGTCGTGGCGGATGGCGATCGTGTTGGATCCCTGCTCCGCCGTCCCCGCGAACACGACCGTGCCCGCGCCGACGGCGTGCACCGGCGTCCCGTCGGGGTTGTTGAACTCGACCCCCTGGTGCTGCTGGAAGTTGCCGCCCATGGTCGAGCCGTAGCGGTACGTCTGGTCGACGTAGGGCTGGTCGGTGAGGGCGATGGGGCGCTCGAACCAGGTGTGCCGCATGCCCTGCGGCTCCGTGTCGGGCCGCAGCCGATAGGTGACGCCCACGAGGCTCAAGCCGCCCCGGTCGAGGCGGCAGGTGCCCAGCCCGGTGGGCCGGCCCGCGACGTAGGTCCCGGCCGACAGCACGACCAGTGCCGTGACGGCGGGCGTCACGTCGCACACGTTCACCGCATCGCCGTCCTGCTCGTAGACCCCCTGGCTGGTCGCGGCGTACACGACGCCCGGCGCCGGACGCGCGAGCGCCGCGATGGCGGGCAGGTCCGCGCCGCACCCCTTCACCACCGCGGCCACGGGGCAGCGCGGGCGGCCGCCCTTGTCGAGCCAGGCGGAGCGCGCCGGGTCGAGGCGGTAGAGCCCCTGCTCCGTGCCCACCCACACGAGCCCGCCCGAGTCGGGCGCGAGCGCGCGGACGCGGTTCGCGCATTCCGCGCCGGCGCAACGCGCGGGCGCCGGGAACTCGGTCCAGGTGCGCCCGCCGTCGGTCGAGCGGGCGAGGCCGCGCAGGTGGCCCGCCCACAGGCTGCCGTCGGAGCCCGCCGCGAGCGCCAGGACGTACTGGCTGGCGAGCCGGCCCCCCCCCCACGGGTGCGCGGCCGTCGCCGCGCCGAGCGAGTCGGTGACCTCGGCCCAGCTCGCTCCGCGGTCCCAGGAGAGCTTGATCCCGTCCGCGGTGGCGACGTACACGGTGTCGCCGCGGGTCACGATACCGTTAGGCGCGACGTACTGCCATTCGGGGCCGAGCTGGCGGAACTCCCAGTTGGTCCAGGTACGCCCGCCGTCGGTCGAGAGGCCCCAGCCGTTGCCCACCGTGCCGTACCAGATCTCGCCCTGCGGGCCGAACGCGAAGGCGTGCACGAAGTCCCAGGAGATAGACCGGACGGCGGTGTCCGCTGCGTGGCGCACCTGTTCCCAGTTCCCCGCGCCCTGGCGCAGCACGAAGATGCCGTGGCCGTAGGTGCCGACCCAGAGGGCGCCGTCAGGCGCGCGGGCCAGCGCGAGCACCGGGACGCCGGCGCCGGAGGTGTCCGGGAGCGGGGGGAGCACCTGGGCGCTGGCGGGCGCCAGTGACGAAAGAGAGATCAGGCCCGCGAATATTGCGGATTTCGGAATGCGGATTGCGGAATAGCCACGCGTACTCCGAGGGCGAGAAGGCTCTCCGAAGCCAGCACTGCCAATCCGCAATCCGCAATCCGCAATCCGCAATTGATCACCCTCTCGGCGTATAGACCGTCGGCAGCAGCCGGATCTCGGTGACGTCCACGCGCTCCGACCGCGTGACGGCGTACAGCACGGCGTCGGCCACGTGCTCGGGCGCCAGCATCGCGCTGCGCTTCGTGAAGCCGGGCTTGGCGTCGGGATCGACGGGGTCCCAGATCGGCGTGTCCACGGGCCCCGGCGACACGAGGGTCGTGCGCACGCCGGTGAGCGCGAGCTCGGCCCGCAGCACCTCGTGCATGCCGCGCAGGCCGTACTTGCTCGCGGCGTAGGCGGTCGAGCCGGTGAAGGCCACGTGGTCGGAGATCGACCCGATGGTCACGAGATGCCCCGCGCCGCGCCGTACGAAATGCGGCACGAACGCCCGGGCGACGAGAAACGGACCCGTGAGATTCACGGAGATGGTGCGGGCGAAGTCGTCCGCGGTGGTCTCCGCGGCCGGCTTGATGAAGAAGATGCCGGCGTTGTTCACCACGACGTCGGGCACGCCGAGATCGGCGAGCACCCGGGCGACGGCGCGCGTCACCTGCGCGGGATCGGCGACGTCACACCGCAGATCGGTGCGGCGGTCGCCCGAGCGGTCGGCGAAGCTGCGGGCGACGCGCACCACGTGCGCGCCCGCGGCGTGCAGCGCGTCCGCCACCGCGAGCCCGATCCCGCGGGACGCGCCGGTGACGAAGGCGAGCTTCCCGCCGAGGGGAGCGGGGGAAGCGTCACTCACTCCAGTCCCCGGCCGCCGTGCACCAGTCGCAGGAACTCGTCGCGCGTCTTGGCGTCCTGGAGGAGCGCGCCGCGCAGCGCGCTGGTCACCGTCTTGGAGTTCTGTTTCTCGACGCCGCGCATCATCATGCAGAGATGATATGCCTCGATGACGACGCCCACGCCGCGCGGATCGAGCACGTCCATGAGCGCGTCCGCTACCTGGTCGGTGAGCCGCTCCTGCACCTGGAGCCGCCGCGCGAACACCTCGATCACGCGCGGGATCTTGGAGAGGCCCACGAGCCGCCCGTTCGGCAGGTAGGCGACGTGCGCCTTGCCGAAGAACGGCAGCAGGTGATGCTCACACAGCGAGTAGATCTCGATGTCGCGCACGCACACGAGGTTCTCGTGCCGCTCGGTATAGAGCGCGTCGCCGATGACGTCGGCGACGGACATGTGGTAGCCGCGCGTGAGCCACTTGAGAGACGCCTCGACGCGAGCGGGCGTTTGCCGCAGCCCCTCGCGGGTCGGGTCCTCGCCGAGCTGCTGCAGCATCTCGCGCACCAGCGATTCGAACGCCGAGCGTTCGGGCTCCGCGTGCTCCGCGTGGAAGCTGTGCAGGCTGGCGGACTTCATCTTGTCACGTCCCATGGTAGTCCACGTAGTTGCGATCCGTCTCCCACAGGCGGATCCGTTTGAGCGCGGCGGGCTCTACGGCGGGCGCGAGCACGCGCCAGCAGATTACGGCGATGTGCTCGGCCGTCGGGTTGAGATCGGCGAACCAGGGCACGTCGAGGTTCAGATTCTTGTGGTCGAGATGGCGCACCAGCCGCTCGGCCACCAGCTCCTTCAGGTGCTGGATGTCCATCACGTAGCCCGTCGCAGGATCGATCTCGCCCTCGACGGACACCTCGAGGTCGTAGTTGTGCCCGTGAAAATTGGGGTTGTTGCACACGCCGAACGTCCGCTCGTTCTCCGCGTCCGAGAAGCGCGGATTGTAGAGCCGGTGGGCGGCGTTGAAGTGCACGCGGCGCGTCACCACACAACGGGGCATGGCTTGTTGGGCCTCCGGGGCAGGACTTATCTTCGGCGCACGTGAAACTAAAGCTACTCGCTTTCCTGTCCACGGCGGGAGCCTCCGCCCTGTCCGCGCTGTGGACCTTTCCGAGCATCCTCGCGTCGGCGTTCCTCGTCGCCTGGGGCGCGGAAGCGGCGCAATTCCTCATCTCCCAGGGTCTGGCGCTCGCCATCCTGGCGTGGCTCCAGACGCTGCCCGAGTTCGCGGTCGAGGCGGTGATCGCCTGGGACGCGGGTGCCGAGCCCGAGCGCGCCCACCTCGCGATCGCGAACCTCACCGGCGCGATCCGCCTGCTGCTCGGCCTCGGGTGGCCGATGATCTACTTCGTGTTCGCCGCGGCGGGGCGCAAGACCGCGACCGAGCGGCTCCCCGCGATCCGCCTCGAGCCCGAGCACGCGGTGGAGGTCGTCGGCCTCGTGCCGCCGCTGCTCTACTTCGGCGTCATCCTCCTGAAGCGCAGCTTGAGCTGGGTGGACGCCGTCGTGCTTCTCGTGCTCTACCTCGCCTACCTCGCCGTCCTGTTCCGCAACCCGCCGCACGCCGCCGAGAACGTGGCCGACGCCCCGCGCGTGTCCCGCTGGGCGTTCCGCCAGCGGGGCTGGCGGCGGCCGGCGGCGATCGGCGCGCTGTTCGGCGGCGGGGGCTTGCTGCTCTACGTGACCGCCCATCCCTTCCTCGAGTCGATGCTCGCCGTCGCCGGGCTGTTCGGCGTGAGCCAGTTCGTGCTGGTGCAGTGGGTGGCACCGTTCCTCTCCGAGTTCCCGGAGAAGGTGTCGGCGTTCTACTGGGCGCGCCGCGTCACCCACGCCCCGCTGGCGCTCATGAACATGGTGTCGAGCAACATCAATCAGTGGACGGTGCTCGCCGCCATGATTCCCCTGGTTTACGGCTACTCCAGTCTACGCCACCATGGGGTATGGCTGGATTTCCACTTCGACGGGGCGCAACGGCTCGAGATCCTGCTGACGCTGCTCCAGACCGGCCTGGGGGTGTTGCTGCTCGCGAACATGGAGTTCGACTGGCTCGACGCGACCATCATTTTCGTCCTGTGGCTCGCGCAATTCCTGCGGCCGGGCCTCCGGGAGGAGGTGGCGGTGGCCTACGGAATCTGGATCGTGATCCTGGGGATCGGGTTCGTGGTGAAGGGAAAGGCGCTGCTGGCGCCGAAGTACTTCTGGGAGGTGGTCCGGAAAAGCGATCGGCCGGCACCGCTGTAACGCGGCCCGGCCGACCGGTACTTCAGGAGCGGAGAGGATTATTGAAGCCCGAAGGTAATGACTGGTCCCTCACCATGGCGTCTGTCTTCCCCACGCGGGGGCCTGACATCGGTCACAGTATCTGGGTCCACGATCGAGCCTGTTGGCTCAATAATTACTCTCTCCGTTCCTGCTACTACATTACTGCGTGCACCGAAAACGTCAAGGAACGGCGTCGAGCGAAATCGTCACGCGGAATCGTCGAGGCGTTGACATGAATCTGACTTTCATTATCGCGATGTCGCTGCTGCTCGCGTGGGGTGTGCTCGTGTTCGCCGCGCACGTCGGCAGCGGTCCGGTCCAGCTCTTGTACGCGGCGGCGGTGATCCTGTTCGCCCGGCGGATCGTGGCCGGCGCGCCGAAGTTTCTGTCGTGACAGCGGCGTTGCCCGAGCTGCCGGGCAACGCCGCCGCCGCCGACCGGGCCGGGCTACTTCTTGGCGCCGAACGTCACACCCACGATGAGCGGGATGAACTTCGTCGAAAAGTCCGACGTCTGGATGCTGGCATAGCGGCCCTCGACGAAAAAGCGCGCCGGACCGATGCCGATCTTGACCCCGGCGCCAAAGGTGTAGGCGAACTTCGACTCCGAAGTGTCGACGGGGGGCACCGCGTCGGGAGCCGTGAGCTTGTAGTTGTAGAAGCCGCCGCCGGCGAGAGCGTACGGCTTCACGATCGGAGCCGGCACCGGGATGTTCCAGACCACGCTCGCGATCCCGCCGATCAGCTTCGTCTTGCCCGCAAACGGACTGCCGCCGATGTCCTTGTGAGACGTCTGGCCGTACAGGCCCTCCACGCGGATGCCAACCGGCGACAGGGGAATGGCGAACTCCACGTTCGCCGCCGCGAGCCACCCCGCCTTGTCGAGGTCCTTATAGTCGCTCATGGGAGCGAGGAGCCCGCCGCCGAGGCCGAAGCGCGCGCTCTGAGCCGCCGCGACGGACGTACCGGCCACCGCCGTTACCACGACTGCGACCACTACCTGTAGAACCCGGTTCATGGACGCCTCCAGTTTCGGGAAACGTTCGGTATCGGGCGCGTTCCATGATTGGGAATTGGGTCGGGGAATGCAAGCGGGAGCGGCGTAAACCGTTGTCCGTCATCCGTCATCCGTTGTCCGAAAGCACCGGCGGCTGACGGATGACGGACGACGGATGACGGATGACGATCACAGCGACGACTTGTACAGCAGCAAATTCGGCGTGCCGCTCGGGTTGCCGCTGATCACGCCGCTCGTCGCATTGCTCGTGATCCAGTTCGCGACCGCGTCGGACGGCGCGTCATAATAAGTCGCCTTCAACAGCGCAGCGACGCCCGTGACGTGCGGCGTCGCCATGGACGTCCCGGAGAGCGTCATGGTCTGGTCCAGGAGCCACGTGGACTTGATGTTCACGCCCGGCGCGTAGGCGTCCACGCAGCTGCCCCAGTTCGAGAACGAGGCCTTGGCGTCGGCCTTGTCGGAGGCGGCGACGGTGAACACGGCGGTCGCGCCGGCGGGCGACGTGTTGCAGGCATCGACGTTGCTGTTCCCGGCGGCGACGGCGAGGAACACGCCCGAGTTCCAGAGATTGGTCACTGCGGTGTTGAGGGCCGCCGAGGCGGAGCCGCCGAGCGACATGTTGGCCACCGCGGGGCTGCGATGGTTGGCCGTGACCCAGTCCACCCCGGCGATGACGCCGGACGTGAAGCCCACTCCGGCGCAGTTCAGCACCCGCACCCCGTGCAGGAACACGCCCTTGGCAACGCCGTATGTAGCGGATCCGACGGTGCCCGCGACGTGGGTGCCGTGCCCGTTGCAGTCCTCCCCTGTCCCACCCCCGAGCAGGTTCAATGTCACGGCGTCGTACACGTCGTCGGCCCGGCCGCCGAACTCGGAGTCGAAGGTCCAGATGCCGGTATCGATGATGTAGGCGTGCACGCCCGCGCCCGTGGACGTGTAGGTGTAGGTGAGGGACAGGGGCAGCGCGCTCTGGTCGATCCGGTCGAGCCCCCAGGGGTCGCCGTTCGCATCCATGCTCTCCGTGCCGTCCGCCCGGACGATCTGATCGGGCTCGACGTAGGCGACCTGCGGATTGTGCCGGAGGGCCTCGACGGCCGCCGCTGGCAGGCGAGCGGCGAACCCCTTCAACGCGTGGGCGTAGGTGTGCAGCAGCGATCCGCCGCGCGCGGCCACGAGCTTCTGCGCGAGCCCCGCGGGGTCGGCGACGGCATTCTGAAAGACGACGATGTACTGGCCCGGTACCGGCTGGCCGGCCGCGGGCGCAGCAAATGCGTCGCTGCGCGGTTGCGTTGGATTGGGCGCGTCCTGGCACGCGACCAGGACGAGCGCGGCGACGACGAGCACTGCGGATGATCGCATGGCGGCCTCGACGGAGAAGAAGTCCGGTGCGGGGATGCGCAAGACCCGTTCCCATCCGGCGGAGGCGGCGCCAAGCAGCGCAACGGTAGGCGAGTGTGGACTCCGGTGCCACCTGTGGCGCGCGCGGACCACAGGGCTGTGCATGGGGGGCGTGGGCGGGGTTGCGAGCGGGCAACACGTGCCCCGAGGGGGCGTGAGCAGAGTCACCGGCATCAGGTGCGCACATCGTGTACTGATTGCGCGGGAGCGCGACCGCTCCGAAAGGCAGGTGCTCCGTGAACGATCCCAGGACCAGGAGGGTCCAGCGCGTGCTCACGGTGGGAGCCGCACTCCTGCTCGCGGCGTGCCGGGAGTCGAACACCCCACCGGCGCCCCCTGCGGGTGGACAAGATCTGGCCGAACGCTACCCCTGCGATCGGGGAATCGCGGGTGACCCAGCCGTGGTCTGGGCCGAGAACTTCGAGGAGGGCTCGGTGTCCGCGGTGACGTCGCGCTACGACGACCACAAGAACGACCCCGGCATGGCGTTGGTCGCCGACCGACCTGCGGGGAGCTGCGGCGCGGCCTCGATGAAGTTCACCGCCGGGGGCTCAGCCGCCGCCACCGACCTGTACAAACTCCTCCCCGGTCACGACGAGCTCTACGTGCGCTGGTACGCCAAGTACCAAGCCGGCGTCCCCTGGCACCACACCGGTGTCTGGTTCGGCGGCTACAACCCGCCTTCCCTCTGGCCGAACCCGCAGGCCGGCACCAGGCCGAGTGGAGACGATCGGGTCTCCTTCTCCATCGAGCCCGTCTGGGGCATCGGCGCTCCCAATGTGGCACTCGACTTCTACAACTATTGGATGACGATGCACACCTGCTCGAGCTGCGGAGGCGCGTACTGGGGGAATGCGCTCATCAGTCGGAACGCCTTCACCGCCGCCGACAACACGTGGGCCTGTCTCGAAATCCACGCCAAGCTCAACACCAACACGGCGTCCGACGCCGGTGCGGTGCTCGAGGTGTGGAAGAACGACGCCCTCATCCAACGCTTCCCCGAGACCACTGGGGGCGGGTACTGGGTACAGGATCACTTCTGTCCGGCCGGGGCCGACGGCTCGCAATGCAACTACTCGCCCACCGCACCGGGCCCGCTCGACATCCAGCTCCGGTCCAGCACGGCCCTGCGGCTGAACTACTTCTGGCCGCAGAACTACATCACGGACGTGAGCGAGGGGAGCGTCTGGTTCGACGACATGGTGGTGGCTACCACGCGCATCGGCTGTCTCCGCTAGCGCCTCAACGTGCCACGACGAGCACCACAATACCCCAGGCGAGGGTAAGCAGCGTGACGGGGACGCCCACCCGCGCGTACTCGCCGAACCCGATCCGCACCCCGCGCGTCTCCGCCCGCTCGGCGACGATCAGGTTCGCCATCGAGCCGATGAGCAGCAGGTTGCCCGCGAAGGTGGAGCTCATGGCGAGCACGCGCCACTGGAGGCCCGGGTCGGGAAGGTTGGGCACCGTGTTGCGCCACAGGATGACGGCGGGGACGTTGGAGATCAGGTTCGAGAGCGCCGTCATCACGCCGCTCACGGCCGCCGCCGCGCGCCAGGGACCGCCGTCCGCCACGAGGGTGAGGGCGCGGCCGTCGAGCCACGCCACCGCTCCCGTCTGCTCGAGCCCGCGCATCACCACGAACAGGGAGGCGAAGAAAAGCAGCAGCGACCACTCGACGCGATCGATGGCGTACGCGGGATCGCGCTGCGCCACCGCGACCATGAGCGCGCCCGCGGCGATCGCTACAAGCGGCAGCGAGCCGCCCGCCAGCCAGGCGACCACGGCGACGCCGAACAGCGCGAGCCCCTTCACGACGAGCGGCCGGTCGAGGGCGACCGGCACCGTCTCGAGCCGCTCGCGGAACGGCTCGCGCAGCTCGGCGCGGTACGCCCAGCGCAGATAGCCGTACGTGATCGCCAGCCCGCCGAGCCCCACCGGCAGCATGTGCCGCAGGAAGCCGCCGAACGACGCACCGCTCCAGATGCCGACGAGCATGTTCTGCGGGTTGCCGGTGACCGAGATGACCGACCCGACGTTCGCGCCCATCGCGAGCCCGATGAGATAGGGGTTGGGTTTCACACGCAGGGGTCCCAGCGCCGCCAGCAACACGGGCGTGACGACGAGGCAGATCGTGTCGTTCACGAACAGCGCCGAGAGCAGGCCGCCGCCCACGACGACGCCCAGGAGCAGCCGCTCGGGCGTCTTCGCGCGCTTGAGGATCCACTCGGCCGCGAACTCGAAGAACTTGCCCACCTCGAGGTAGCCGACGATCAGCATGAGGCCGAGCAGGAAGACGAGCACGTCGAAGTCGATGGCCGCGTAGGCGTCGACGAGCGGCAGCACGCCGAACACGACCATCGCGACGGCGCCGAGCAGGCTCGCGGCCGGCCGGTTCAGGTGCACGAACGGCAGCCGCTGGACGGCGATGAGCAGATAGGTTGCGGCGAAGATGAGGAGGCCGGTGGTCATAGAATTGCGGATTGTGGATTGCGGATTGCGGATTGGACCAGCCGACCCTCGTCTCTCAAATCCGCAATCCGCAATCCGAAATCCGCAATCGTCATATCTCCCAGTTCGAGAACAGCACGCCGCCGGCCGGGTGGGGCTCGGGGTAGCCGTCGTGGATCATGCGGAGGTCGGTCCAGCGGACGTGGTAGCCGCGGGCGACCAGGCGGCGGAACGCGTCCGCGTAGCGCGTCTGGCACCGGATCGCGACGCGGCGGATGCCGGCGCGCGCGGCCGCGGCTTCGGCGCCGGCCACGCCCGCGTCGAACGCCCGCTCGTCCCGCGCGGCGAGCTTGAGCACCCGCACCTCGTCCTTGGGCCTGCCTTCCGCGAGCGGCGCCGAGTGCCACAGCACCAGCGCGTCCAGGCCGTCGTCGCCGTCCACCAGCGACGCGTCCCCGAGGCCGAGCTCGGCGGTGAGCAGGATCTCGCGGGTGAAGTCGTAGCCGGGGGCGAGCGTGGAGACGAGGCGACCCGCCGCGGCGACGGCCTGCGCGCCCGCCTCGCCCTTCCGCTGCGACAAGAGCGCGGGCGCCGGATGGCCGCGCGTCGCGATGTCGTTGGTCAGCGTCACGGTCAGGTGGCCGGGCGCGAAGCCGAGCCGCGCGTAGAAGCCGATGTTCTCGACCGTCCGGGGCATCGTCTCGAGCCCGAGGGTGGTGACGCCCTGCTCGAGCAGCCAATCGGCCGCGGCGCGTACGACGGTCTTGCCGACCCCCGCGCCCTGGCGATCGGGACGCACGGCGAGCGGGCCCATCCACCCCTCGGCCCCCGAGCGATGCGCGACGTTGAAGGCGGCCACCTGCCCCGCCTCGTCGCGCCACAGCATCGCCCCGGCGCCGGCGTCGAGCAGCGCGTACCGCCACACCTGCGGGTTCAGGTGCGGCACGCGCACGCCCACCAGGCCGTCGCGGCGGTACCGGTCCGTGAACGCGTCGGCGAAGACGCGGTTCAGGGCGTCGGTGTCCCGCTCGCCGGCGGGCTCCGGCCCGTAGACCTGCCGCTCAGGCAGCCACGCCCGCATCGGC
>WNFV01003204.1_pt1 | contig 28319 bp, 28 predicted proteins | sample 5400101 | NCBI WGS metagenome assembly WNFV01 (sample SAMN13153361, study PRJNA577476) | soil metagenome | isolation source: 115 cm soil or saprolite under grassland replicate 1 | place: USA:California | collected 2016-06-15
CGATCTCCCGCTGGATCCGCTCGATCAGGCCGCTGCGCACGGACAGCGGCGCCACCAGCAGCCGCCGGTACCCGCGCCGCCGGGAGAACCCGGACAGGTGGTTGAACAGGTGCGCGATGTCCTCGGTGACCGAGCGGTCCGCGGTCAGCAGCCCCAGGTCCTCGTAGAGGCGCGCCGTCTTCGGGTGGTAGTTCCCGGTGCCGATGTGCGCGTAGCGCCGCAGGCCGTCGGGCTCCTGCCGGACCACCAGCGACAGCTTGCAGTGCGTCTTGAACCCGATCACGCCGTACACCACGTGGCAGCCGGACTCCTCCAGCTTGCGGGCCCAGCGGATGTTCGCCTGCTCGTCGAACCGCGCCTTGATCTCCACCAGCACCAGCACCTGCTTGCCGGCCTCGGCGGCGTCGATCAGCGCGTCCACCATCGGCGACTCGCCCGACGTCCGGTAGATCGTCTGCTTGATCGCGAGTACGCCGGGATCGGCCGCGGCCTGCTCGATGAAGCGCTGCACCGACGTCGAGAACGAGTCGTAGGGATGGTGCACCAGCACGTCGCGCTGCTTCAGCGCGGTGAACATGTCCGCCGGGTTCGACGTCTCCACCTCGGCCAGGTGCGGGTGCGTCGACGGCACGAACGCCGGGTACTTCAGCTCCGCCCGGTCCAGGTTGGCGATCGCGAACAGCCCGCGCAGGTCGAGCGGTCCGGGCAGCGCGAACACCTCCGAGGTGCTCACGCCGAGCTCCGACACCAGCAGGTCGAGGACGTGCGGGTCGATCGACTCCTCGACCTCGAGCCGCACCGGCGGGCCGAACTTGCGCCGCAGCAACTCCTTCTCGAGGGCCGCGAGCAGGTTCTCCGCGTCGTCCTCCTCGACCTCCAGGTCCTCGTTGCGGGTGACCCGGAACGTGTGGTGCTGCAGCACCTCCATCCCCGGGAACAGCTGCTCCAGGTGGACCGCGATCACATCCTCCAGCGGCACGAACCGCCCCTCGGACACCTGGATGAACCGGTCCAGCAGCGGCGGCACCTTCACCCGGGCGAAGTGCTCACCGCGGGTGTCCGGGTTGCGCACCACCACGGCCAGGTTCAGCGACAGCCCGGAGATGTACGGGAACGGGTGCGACGGGTCGACCGCCAGCGGCGTCAGCACCGGGAACACCCGCTCACCGAAGAACCGCGTCATGTCCGCGCGCTCCGCGGCGTTCAGCTCGTCCCAGCGCAGGATGTCGATGCCTTCCTTGACCAGCGCCGGCAGGACGACGTCCCGCCAGACGTCGGACTGGCGGTCCATCAGCTCCCGGCTGCGGGTGAGGCTGCGCTCCAGCACTTCGCGCGGCATCATCCCGCTGGCCGTCTTCACGGCCACGCCGGCCGCGATCCGCCGCTTCAGACCGGCCACCCGGACCATGAAGAACTCGTCCAGGTTGTTCGCGAAGATCGCCAGGAACTTGGCCCGCTCAAGCAGCGGCACCCGGTCGTTCTCGGCCAGCTCCAGCACCCGCTGGTTGAACGCCAGCCAGCTCAGCTCACGGTCCAGAAACCGGTCGGCCGGCAGGTCAGCGGCCGCGTCCATGTCGTACGGCGGCTCCACGTCGTACTCACGGTTGTGCGATGCCAGCAGATCTCCAGCCACCCGCCAAGGATGTCACCAGGAGATGAACGCGTGGTAGCCCAGGGGGTTCGAGCTCGCCGGTCTGGGGTACGGTCGGACTCCGTGAACCGACGAGTGGACACGTTGCTGCGCGGTGCGGTCGGTGTGGTACAGGCTGGCGCGCTGCGGCCGGTCACCGCCATGCCCGCCTCGGTGCGGTCCCGGCTGGCCGGTGTGCCGATGCGGATCGACGGCAACGTCCTCGACCCGGACCTGGCGTTGCTGCTGAAGCTGAGCGGGATCTTCCCGGAGCCGAAACACCGCTCCGTCGCGGCCCGGCGCGAGCAGACCAGGACCGAGGCCAAGCTGGTGACCGGCGTTCCGCGCGAGCTGGAGCGCGTCACCGAACTCACGGTCCGCGGCGCCGACGGCCAGCTCGGCGCCCGGCTGTACGTGCCGCGCGGCGCGCCCAGCCAGGACGGTGCCCTGCTCGTCTTCTACCACGGCGGCGGCTGGGTGGTCGGCGACCTCGACACCCATGACGGCTACTGCCGCACGCTCGCCGACGACTCGGGTGTCCGGGTGCTGTCGGTGGACTACCGGCTGGCGCCCGAGGCGGAGGCGCCGGCGGCGGCCGAGGACGCGATCGCCGCCTTCACCTGGGCGGTCGAGCACGCCGCGGACCTGGGCGCGAGCCCGGACCGGGTCGGCGTCGGCGGCGACAGCGCGGGCGGCAACCTGGCCGCCGTGGTCGCCCAGCAGACCGTACGACGCAAGCTCCCGCAGCCGGCCGTGCAGGTGCTGCTCTACCCGGGCGTGGACCTGGTCGGGCGGCGGTCCAGCCGGGACCTGTTCCGCGACGGCTTCTTCCTGACCGAGACCGACATCAACTTCTACCGGGACCACTACACACCGGATCCGGCGATGCGGCGCGATCCGATCGTGTCCCCGCTGCTCGCCGACGACCTGTCCGGCCTGCCGCCGGCACACATCGTGACCGCGGGCTTCGACCCGCTGCGCGACGAGGGCGACGAGTACGCCGAGAAGCTCGAGGCCGCCGGCGTCCAGGTCAAGCATGTTCGCGAGACGTCGATGCTCCACGGCTTCGTCAACATCATGGTGCTGTCCGACGCCGCCCGCCTGGCCCGGCTCCGCATCGCCCACGCCGTCCACGAGGCCCTCGCTCCCTGATCCGACGCTTGCGCCCGGGGAGCCGATTTGGGGGACTGGACTCCCCGGGCGCGACACCTCGGAGGAGGTGCGTACCAGGGGCCGTCCAGGAGGGGTCAGCGGACGACCCCCTGGCAGTGCGTGAGACGCCCGCGGGGGCGGATCGTGACGAACACCGCCCGTATCCGGCGATGTGTGCTGTGTCACACGAGGGTCACACGGGCCGGTACTGCACGTCGACCGCGGCCTCGGTGAAGCCGAGCGCGGCGTAGAGCTTTCGCGCCGGGGTGTTCGTGCCATCGACGTACAGCTCGACCACGTTCAGCCCGCGGTCGTGCAGGTGCCGCACCCCCAGCACCGTGAGTGCCCTGCCCAGCCCGGTGCCCTGGTACGACGGGTCGACGCCGACCACGTACACCTCGCCGACCGGAGCGGGTCCCGCGTGCACCTTCGTCCAGTGGAACCCGGCGAGCGCGCCGTCCCGGTCCTGCGCCAGGAAGAACCCGTGCGGGTCGAACCACGGCTGCGCCATCCGCTCGTCCAGGTCGGAGCGGACCAGCGCGCCCTGCTCCGGGTGGTCCGCGAACGCCCGCGCGTTGAGCGCGACCCAGGCGTCCTCGTCCCGGCCCGGCCGGAAGGTGCGCACGGTGATGCCCTCCGGCGGCACCGGCCGCGGCAGGGGTGGCGCGATCCTCGCGTCCCGGCGCAGCTTGAACAGCTCCCGCACCGGCTCGAACCCGGTCCGCGCGGCGAACGCGGCGGCGCCGTCGGTACGTCCGTGCGCCCACACGCTGAGCCGCCCGGGATCACCCGCGGTGACGAGGGCGCGCGCCAGCGTCGTACCCGTGCCCTGGCGGCGGGACGCCGGGGCGACGACGAGCTCGGCGGATCCGTCGGCGGCCCGGTACGCGTACCCGGCCAGCCGGCCGCCGGCGTCACGCACCACCACGTGCTGGTCGCCCGGCGACGCCGAGCGCAGCCGGAGCATCGTCTGCTCGTTGAGGGGGGCCACCCCGTCGTACGACGTCGCCGCCGCGGCGAGCTCCTCGACCTCGTCGGCGACCTCGGACGGCAAGACGGTGCTGAGCTGCGGATCCACCGCCTCAACCTAGCCAACACCGCGGAGGCTTCACGCGCCGGAAGCCCCCGGTTCACGCAGTGGCGTTGCTTTGCCGTCAGCATACGGTCAGGTAACTTGCGCGTGATTGTCTGACAACTCGCGCCCACACGAATGGAGCATCATGGCCATCACCGGACGACAGCGTCTCCGGGCCGCCGGCCTCACCGTCGCGGTAGCCGCAGTCGCCTTCGGCCTCTCGATCGGTGGCTCGCAAGCCGCCCAGTCGACGACCACCGAGGTCCAGGTACTCGCCTTCAACGACTTCCACGGCAACCTCGCGGTGAACCCGGCGACCAGCTCGTCCGGCAACGTGAACGGCATCCCGGCCGGTGGCGCGGAGTACCTCACCACCCACCTGAAGCGGCTGCGTGCCGAGGCGAAGGCGCAGGGCGCGCAGAGCGTCACGGTCGCCGCGGGTGACCTGATCGGTGCGTCGCCGCTGCTGTCGGCCGCGTTCCACGACGAGCCGACGATCGAGGCGATGAATCTGCTCGGCCTCGACACCAGCTCGGTCGGCAACCACGAGTTCGACGAGGGCTGGCAGGAACTGCTCCGGATGCAGGACGGCGGCTGCCTGCCCGACGGCGACGGCCAGAACAACCAGAACTCCTGCGCGAACCCGGACCAGCCGTTCACCGGCGCCGACTTCACGTACCTGTCCGCGAACGTGACGTACGAGAACACCGCGACGACGCTGCTCAAGCCGTACACGATCAAGACCTTCAAGAACAGTCAGAAGATCGGCTTCATCGGCATGACCCTGGAGAACACCCCGAACATCGTCACCGCCTCCGGCGTCGCCGGGCTCTCGTTCAAGGACGAGGTGAACACCGCGAACGCGCTGGTGCCGGTGCTGAAGTCCAAGGGCGTGAACGCGATCGTCGTCCTGGTCCACGAAGGCGGCTTCCCGATCGACCCGAAGGCGTACAACGCCTGCCCGGGCATCACCGGCCCGATCCTCGACATCAACGCCGGCCTGGACCCGGCCATCGACGCGATCATCTCCGGCCACACCCACCAGGGCTACAACTGCACGCTGACGGACAAGGCGGGTCAGGCGCGGCCGGTCACCAGCGCGGCCTCGTTCGGCAAGCTGATCACCGACATCCGGTTCACCATCGACAACGCGACCGGAGACATCGACCGGTCGAAGACGGTGGCGAACAACGTGATCGTCAACCACGACGTGGCCAGGGATCCGAACACCACGACGCTGGTGAGCAAGTACCAGACCCTGGTCGCGCCGATCGCGAACAAGGTGATCGGGCACATCACCACCCCGACGGTCACCAAGACCACGGATACCTCGCTCGAGTCCCCGCTCGGCAACCTGATCGCGGACGCGCAGCTCGCCGACCCGAGCACGGTCACCGGCGGCAAGACCCCGGTCGCCGCGTTCATGAACCCGGGCGGTATCCGCGCCGACCTGGTCGCCTCCAACGGCGGCGAGATCACCTTCGGCGCGGCGTTCACGGTCCAGCCGTTCAACAACTACCTGGTCTCGATGGACATGACCGGCACCCAGATCAAGGACCTGCTCGAGCAGCAGTTCTCCGGCTCCAACGGCCCGGAGGAGCCGAAGTTCAAGGTGCTGCAGGTCGCCGGCATCACCTACACCTGGAACCCGGCCGCGCCGGCCGGCTCCAAGGTCGTTGCCGGAAGCATCAAGATCGCCGGTCAGCCGCTGGACGACGCCACGTCGTACCGGATCGTCACCAACAACTTCCTGTCCGACGGCAGCGACGGGTTCCCCGCCTTCAAGACCGCCACGAACAAGTACTTCGGCGGCCTCGACATCGATGCCTTCAGCAAGTACCTGACCGCGCACGACCCCTACACCCCGGTCACCACCGACCGCATCAGCACCGGCTCCTGACAACCCCGGTACGACGAACGGCCCGGCGTCACCGCGACGCCGGGCCGTTCGTCGGTTCTCAGGCGGAGGCGGTCTCGCGGTCCTTGGTCGTGGGCGGCGTGACGAAGCGGTAGCCGACGTTGCGGACGGTGCCGATCAGCTGCTCGTGCTCGGGGCCGAGCTTGGCCCGCAGCCGGCGGACGTGCACGTCGACGGTGCGGGTGCCGCCGAAGTAGTCGTACCCCCACACCTCCTGAAGCAGCTGCTCGCGGGTGAACACCCGGCCCGGGTGCTGCGCGAGGAACTTGAACAGCTCGAACTCCTTGTAGGTGAGGTCGAGCGCGCGCCCGTTCAGCTTCGCGGTGTACGACGCCTCGTCGATGACCACGTCACCGCTGCGGATCAGCTGGGTCTCGGGTTCGGCGTTGCGGACCGCGGCCAGGCGGCCGGTGACCAGCCGCAGCCGGGCCTCGATCTCGGCAGGGCCGGCGGTGTCGAGGAGCACGTCGTCGGCGCCCCAGTCGGCGTTCACCGCGGTGAGGCCGCCCTCGGTGACCACCAGGAACAGCGGCACGTCCACGCCGGTGGTCCGGATCAGCCGGGACACCCCGCGCATCGTGACCAGGTCGCGGCGCGCGTCGAGCAGCACCGCGTCCGCGTCGGGGGCGTCGACCAGCGCGGACACCTCGGCGGGCAGGATCCGGATCTGGTGGTGCAGCAGCGCGAGCGACGGGAGCACCTCGGCCGAGGCCTGGAGCGCGTTCGTGAGCAGCAGCAAGGTGCTCATCGCGACCTCCTTCGCTGGATCCGCGGGGCCGACCTGTGGGTCACATCCCCCGCCTCGTGATGCACGACAGGCCCTGGGCTTCATTGCCCGGGGCCCGGCAGTGCCTTGACTCAGCGGTGACAGGATAGCGGAGTACGACGTGCGGCCGGGCATCGGATGCGCGGAAATGAGACGGCAGGGTGACGTAGCGGTCACCGTCAGATGACGAGGTAATGACTTTGGCGACGGTCACGGTGCGGTACTGGGCGGCGGCGCGAGCGGCTGCCGGCCGGGCGTCCGAGACCCGCGAGGCGAGCACGCTCGCGGACGTCGTACGGCAGGTCGGGGACGGGCGGCCGGAGCTGGCCCGGGTGCTCGGGATCTGCTCGTTCCTGGTCGACGGTTCGCGGGTGGGTCAATCCGCGCCGCTGCCGGACGGCGCCGTCGTCGACGCGTTGCCGCCCTTCGCCGGCGGCTGAGGCATTCGACGGTGCGGCGACCGCGCGGCACGCCTCCTGGTCGGTCACCCGCTCAGGCGATGCCCATGTAGCTCTCCTGCACCCGCTGGTCCGCGAGCAGCTCGCCGGCCTTGCCGGAGAGCACCACGTGACCGGTCTCGAGGACGTAGGCGCGTTCGGCCAAGCTGAGCGCCGCGTCGACGTCCTGCTCGACGAGCAGGACGGATGTGCCGGCCGAGGCGATATCGGGCAGCCGGGCCAGGATCTCGTCGACCACGACCGGGGCGAGGCCGAGCGACAGCTCGTCGATCATCATCAGCTCCGGCTGGCTCATCAGGCCACGGGCGATGGCGCACATCTGCTGCTCGCCACCGGACATGCTTCCCGTCACCTGGTCGAGCCGCTCACCGAGCTGTGGGAACAGCTCGACGACCCGGTCGATGTCGCGGTTGTTCGTACGCCACCCGCCGAGCCGCAGGTTGTCTCGGACCGTGAGCCCGGCGAACAGCCGGCGGCCCTCGGGGACGTGGGAGATCCCGAGGTCGACGATGCGTTCGATGGACCTCCCCACCAGCGACCTGCCGCGGAACGTGGCCGTCCCGCCGCGGGTCTGGGTCATCCCCGAGAGCGCCCGCAGCAGGGTGGTCTTCCCCGCGCCGTTCGGTCCCACGAGTGCGACGATCTCGCGCGCACCGACCTCGAGGTCGACGTCCCAGAGCACCTGGACGCGGCCGTACCCGGCACCGAGGCCGGAGACCTGGAGCAGCGGCTCGCTCACGACCGGCCCCCCTCGCGGCGCTGGACGTACCGCTGGCCGAGGTAGGCCTCGATGACCCGCGGGTCCGACAGCACTGTCCGCGGCTCGCCAGCTGTGAGGACCTTGCCCTGGTGGAGCACGAGCACCTGGTCGCTGATCGCGAGGATCGCCTTCATGACGTGCTCGACGACGACAATGGTCAGGCCCTGCGACTTCAGCGTCTTGATCAGCGCGAGGCTGGGCTCGATCTCGCTGTGCCGCAGACCGGCCATGACCTCGTCGAGGAGCAGCAGCCGGGGGCGCAGCGCCAGGGCCTTGGCGAACTCCAGGCGCCGCGCGTCGGCGACGGACAACCCGCCGGGGGCGCGGTCCCCGAGCTTGGACAGGCCGACTTCGGCGAGCACCTCGTCAGCCTGCTCGAGCGCCTGCGACATGCGGTTTGTCCCCTTGCGGCCGTAAAGGATTCCCACCGCGACGTTCTCGCGGACGCTCATGCCGCGGAACGGCTTGACGACCTGGAAGGTGCGGGACACGCCGGCGTGGGCGATGGCCCAGGGCCGGGCTCCGGTCATGTCCTTGCCCTCGATGAGGACCTGGCCCGAGGTCGGCTTGATGTGCCCGGTGACCAGGTTGATGAAGGTGCTCTTGCCTGCCCCGTTGGGGCCGATCACGCCGAGCACCTGGCCCTCCGGGATACCGAACGAGACGTCGTCGATGGCCTTGAGCCCACCGAACCGTCGGCTCAGTCCGCGCGTCTCCAGCACCGGCGTCGCGGTCACAGCCGGTATCTCCGGACGTTGGCGAGCAGGGACCACTCACCCGACTGGCGGGCTTCGCGGACGTAGTTCACCGCGCCCTGGGGGAGGAGGATGACCGCGGCGATGATGATCGCGCCGAGGATGAAGGTGTGCACCTCGGTGAAGTTGCGGCGCAGGTACTCCGAGAGGAACTGCAGCGCCACGGCACCGAGCAGCGGCCCGACGACAGTGCCGCTGCCGCCGATGACCACCATGACCACCATGAGCACCGTGATGTCCACGTCGAAGAGCCGCTCGGGGAAGATCGTCACCTGCTGGAAGGCGTAGGTGGAGCCGACCAGCCCGGTGATGAAGCCCGACAGTGCGAACGCGGTCACCTTCGCGCGGGTGGTGTTGATGCCCATGGCGGCCGCGGCGTCCTCGTCCTGGTGGATCGCCCGGAGTGCGAACCCGAACTTGTTCCGCGAGACGAGGGCGCCGACGAGGACGGCGAGCGCAGCGATGGCCAGGAAGAGCAGGTAGAAACCGTCATTGCCGAGGTAGTGCGTCGTCGCCTGGTTGCCCACGGTCGGGATCGAGATGCCGGCGCCCCCGCCCGTCAGCCCGGGGATGTTGTTGACCACCTCGCGCACGCCCTCGGCGACGCCGAGCATCGCGATGGCGAAGTAGTGGCCCTTGAGGCGTAGCAGCGGAAGGCCGATGAGGGCACCGAAAGCGCAGGCCAGCACGCCGCTGAGCACGAGGGACACCCAGAAGTTGACGCCCCAGTGGCTCATCGCGACAGCGGTGAAGTAGCCACCGAGGCCGAAGAAGACCACCTGGCCGAACGACGCGTACCCGGTGAAACCGCCGATGATGTTCCAGGCCTGTGCCAGCGCCACGAACATGAAGATCGCGGAGGCGGTGCGCTCCTGCCCGGTGTACAGCTGGCTCTGGAGTCCCAGCATGGCCAGCACCCCGAGCACCAGCAGCCCCCAGGGCAGCCCGCGGTGCCAGGCCGACTCCCCCGCGGCCCGTGCCGAGGGGCTCACCGGCGTGTCGGCCCCTGCGTGGGCGGTCTCCGGGGCGGAGGCCTCCGATCCTGCTGCGGGCGAGGTCATCACACCTCCACCCGGGCTGCGTAGTAGGCGCGACCCACCAGCCCGGAGGGCCGGAAGATGAGGACGAGGACGAGTATCGCGAAGGCCAGGGCGTTCACCCAGGTGCCGGGCAGGTACTGCCCGCCCCACGCCTCGACGAGCCCGATCAGCAGTCCGCCGGCCAGGGCGCCGTACATGTTGCCGAGGCCGCCGAGCACCGCGATGACGAACGACAGCAGGGTGAACCCTCCTGCGGCCGCGGGGTTGAACGTACCCACCGTGCCCACCATCGTGCCGGCCATGCCTGCCAGCGCTGCCGCGATGGCAAACGTCAACGCGTACGCATGACGCGCCCGGATGCCCATGAGCCGAGCCGCGCCACGGTCCATGCCCGTTGCCATGATCGACAGGCCGGTACGGGTTCGGGTGACCATCGCGACCAGCGCCAAGGTGACGACGATCGCGACGCAGAAGGCCAGCAGCCGGCCCACCGGCACCCGCACGGCCCCGAGCGTGAGGCTGTCACCGGCATACGACGTGTTGATACTCCGGTAGTCGGCGCTGAACGCGATGTTCATGCCCTGGACGATGAGCAGGTCGAGGCCGAACGTGAGCAGCAGCGTGATGAAGATCGGCCCGTTGATGACGAGGTTGATGAGCCCGCGCTGGAGGGCATAACCCACGACGAAGAGCACCGCGGCCGCGACGAACATCCCGAGCAGGGGGTCCAGCCCCAGGCCGCTGTTGAGCTCCCAGCCGACGTACGCGCCGAGGATCACGAACGACCCGTGCGCAAGGTTGACGACGTTCATCACGCCCCACACCAGGGAGAACCCCACGGCGATGAGCGCCAGGAGCCCTCCCTGGAGGAGACCGTAGATCGTGGCCTGGAGGAACTGGCTCATTGCTTCGTGCCGGGCCAGATCATCTTGGCCTCGGCGGCGTCGGCGGGCCAGACCGTGATGGCCTTGCCGCCCTGGACCTGGATGACCGACATCGGCTTGTAGACGTTCTGGCCCTTGTCGTTGAACTTGATGTGGCCGAAGAACGACTCGGTGTCGAGCGAGGCGAGCGCGTCCCGGACCTTGTCGGCGTCGGTGGAGCCGGCCTTCTCAGCGGCGAGCACGAGGGCGAGGCAGGCGGCGGTGGCCTCGGCGTCGTGGTAGTCGGGCGCGTGGCCGTACTTGGCGGTCATGTCCTTGGCGTAGTCCTTGGCGGAGCCGAAGTACTTGTCGCTGCCCTTGGTGGAGTCGGTCCACTGGCTCGACCCCAAGACGTTCTCCGCGTCCTTGCCCAGGGTCTTGGCGAAGTCTGGGGTGGGTGGCGCCACCGACTCGCCGAACCCGCCGGACGGGACGACGCCGAGCTCCTTGGACTGCTTGATGATCGCGACGCCCTCGACGAGGTGCACCGATCCGATGATGACGTCGGGGTGCTGGCCCTTGACCTTGGTCAGCGCCGAGCTGACGTCGGAGGTGCCGTTGGTGAAGAACTGGGTGCCGAGCACGGTGTAGCCCGCCTCCTTGGCGGCCGCCGAACCGCCCTCGGCGACGGTCTTGGAGAAGCCGTCGTCCGCCGAGAGGAAGACGACGGTCTTGGGCTGGGGCTGCGCGAGCTCCTTGATCGTCTTGACGATCGACGCGGCGTACTCCGTGGCCGGGGACAGGACCGCGAAGGTGCGCTTGTACCCCTTCTCGAAGATCTTGTTGTCGGCGCCGGCCGAGTCGGCCATGACCTGGCCGTTGCGCTCGATGACCGCGGCCTGGGCCTCGGTGTTGGCCGAGCCGTACGAGCTCAGGATGAGCTTGACGCCCTTGTCGTTGAACTGGTCGACGAGCTGGGCGGCGGTGTCCGGCTTGGAGGTGTCGTCCTGGAACTGGATGTCCAGCTTGACCTTCTTGCCGCCGACGTCTGCTCCGCCCTTGGCGTTGACCTTGTCCCTGCAGAGCTCGTAGCCCTCCTTGGTCAGCGCACCCTCGCGGGCCAGCTTGCCGGTCAGCGACATCGAGGCACCGATGGTCAGGGTGTCCGACTCGCCGGAGCTCTTCTGCTCGCCCTTGGAGCCGCAGCCGGCGGCCACCACCGTGAACGCCGCCACCGCCGCGACCAGTGACAGGGACTTCGACTTGGATCTCACGGCCCACGCCTCTCCTCGTCCGTTGATACAACGTATACACGTGATCTGCACCACAGACAAGAATCTGGAGATCTGGATCCACATGGGGGTGCCGCGCGGCGGGCCCAGGCTCAATCGGCCAGCTGGCGGGTGATGAGGCCGTTACCCATCGACGCGACGAGCTCGGCGCGCGCGGTGTCGATGCTGTCGCGGACCACGCGCTCGAGGCGCTCGACGTCCCCCTCGCGGAGCGCCGCAACGACGTCGGCGCGCTCCTGCTGCATCCGCGGGCGCGAGCCGAGCACGTGGGCGTGCACCCGGGCGTAGGGCTCGACGAGGTTGAGGACCTGGACGACGAGCCGCACCGCGTGTTTCTGGTCGGAGAGCTCGTAGAGGCGGCGGTGGAACCGGTAGTTGAGCCCCGACCACTCCTCGGGCTGGTCCTGTTCGAGGTCGTTCATGGTGTCGACCAGCGTGGCGAGGTCGTCGACGTCCCGGCGCCGGACGTGGTCGACGATCGCCGGCGCCAGTGGCGGTTCGAGCTGCAGGCGCAGGCCGTAGAGCTCCTGCACCTCGGACCCCTGCAGCTCGGTGACGACGGCCCCGAGGCCCGGGCGCATGATGATGAGCCCTTCGCCGACCAGCGTGCGCAGCGCCTCGCGCAGCGGGATGCGGCTCACCCCGAACTCTCGGGCCAGCTCGTCCTGGTTGATCGCCTGGCCCGGCCGGATGGCGCGCTCGCGCAGCGCGCGGCGCAAGGCGTTGGCGATCTCGTCAGGACGCATGTCCCACCTCCTGGCGTCTCGCGCCGGACGGCAGACCCGCCGCGACGAGGGCCCCCACCCCCAGTAGGGCGATCACGGTGCCCACCTCGCCGGCCCAGCCGAAATGGCCGAAGAACAGCCCACCGACGAAGCCGGCCAGGCTCGAGCCGACGTGATAGCCGAAGAGGTAGAGCGAGGACGCCTGGGCCCGCTGCCGGTTCGCCCAGGAGCTCACCCAGCCGCTGGCCACCGAGTGGGTGCCGAAGAAGCCGAACACCATCATCGCGGTGCCGAGCAGGACGGCGGGCAGGAGAGTGGTCAGCGAGACCAGCGCGCCTGCGGCCATGATCGCCAGCCCGAGCAGGAGCACGCTGCGCCGCCCCCGGCGGTCGGCCTGGCGGCCCATCCAGTTGGCGCTGACCGTGCCGAACACGTAGAGCAGGAACACCAGGGCGACGAGGCTGGCCGGGAGGCTGAACGGCGGGTCCGCGAGCCGGTACTGCAGGTAGTTGTAGTAGGAGACGAGCGACCCCATGATGACGAACCCGCACACGGCGAGCCGGCGCACCACGGGATCGCCCAGCGGCCCGCGTAGACCCGCCATCCGCTCGGAGAACCGCCCCGGCGAGGGCGAGAACTTGCGCGACTGCGGCAGTCGCCAGGCCACCCACGTGGTGCCGGCCAGGCACACGGCGCCGACTGCGGCCAGCGCGAATCGCCACGAGGAGGCGCTCGCGACGAGCCCACCCAGCACCCGGCCGATCATGCCGCCCAGGCCGGTACCGCTGATGTAGAGCCCCATCGCGGTGCCCAGCCCGGAGGGGTGGAACTCCTCGGCGACGTAGGCCATCGCGACGGCTGGGAGCCCGGCGAGGACGAGGCCGGTGAGCACCCGGAGGCCGAGCAGCCCGAGGAAGGACGGGCTCGCCGACCCCAGCAGGGTCAATGCCGCCGCCCCGAGCAACGCACCCACGAGCAGGCGCCGACGGCCCAGACGCTCGGACCAGGAGGCCCACAGCACCACGGCGAACGCGAGCGGCAGGGTGGTGAGCGACAGGGTCAGGCTGGCCATCGCCGGCGAGACGTCGAACGAGCGGCTCACGGCGGGGAGGATGCCCTGGACGACGTAGAGCATCGCGAACGCCATCAGGCCCGCGACGAAGAGCACGAGGCTGGCTTGGCGGTACTCGCGGGTGCCGCGCTGCAGGGGCGAATGCTCGACGCTCACCAGTCGAGTGTATACAGCGGATATGCCGGAGTAACCTCGGTGACCACGCAGGCGGACGGGAGGTGGCCGGGTGGGCCAGGTCTCCTACGTCGCGCACCGCGGCCCCGGGTCCGTGCCACGACCTGGGTCAGCTCGACACGCTGGACTGACCAGCCCGCCCGGGCAGCGGGGCGAGGGCGGAGACGGCGGTGACCGTGCCGTGCACGTCGCGGGCCTCGGCACCGGCGTCGAGACCGTCATCTCCGGCCGCGACGGTGAAGGTCTGCGTCCCGGTCATCGGCGCCACGAGGCGGTAGCTGAAGCGGCGTCCGACGAGGTCGACCCCGTGACGGCGGGCCAGCTCCGCGAGCATGAGCGCCTGCAGCGGCCCGTGGACGACGAGCCCGCCGTAGCCCTCGACCCGGGCTCACCCCAGGTCGTAGTGGATGCGGTGCGCGTTGTAGGTCAGCGCCGAGAACCGGAGGCAGCACGGCCTCGGGGACGGCGGTGTCGAGGAGCGCGGCCAGGGCCTCCACCGGACCGGCGGACACCACCTCGGTGCGGACCACCCTCTCGGGCGCCGGCATCACGGCGCCACCGTGCCCCGCTCGACGAGCTGGCCGGCGATGACGTTGCGCTGGATCTCGTTGGTGCCTTCGCCCACGATCATGAGCGGCGCGTCGCGGAAGTACCGCTCGACGTCGAACTCGGTGGAGTACCCGTAGCCGCCGTGGATGCGCACCGCGTCGAGCGCGATCTCCATGGCGGCCTCGGAGGCGTACAGCTTGGCCATCCCGGCCTCGAGGTCGGCGCGGTCGCCTGCCTCGTAGCGCCGGGCGGCATACAGGGCCAGCTGGCGAGCTGCGCTGAGCTTCGTCGCCATGTCCGCCAGGTAGTTGCCGATCGACTGGTGTCTCCAGATCGGTTTGCCGAAGGCCTCGCGCTCCTGCGCGTAGCGCAGCGAGTCCTCGAGCGCCGCGCGGCCCACCCCGAGGGCCCGCGCCGCGACTTGGAGCCGACCGATCTCGAGGCCGCGCATCATCTGGGCGAAACCCTGGCCCTCGGCGTCGCCGAGCAGCGCACCGGCCGGAGCCCGCAGGTCCTCGAAGACGAGCTCGCAGCTCTCGACGCCCTTGTAGCCGAGCTTGGGGAGGTCACGCGAGATCGTCAGGCCGTCGGGGCCGTCCTCCTTGTCCACCAACAGGATCGAGATGCCGCGGTGGCGGGGCTGGGCCGTCGGGTCGGTCTTGCACAGCAGGGCGAGGAGTCCGGAGCGACGGGCGTTCGAGATCCACGTCTTCGACCCGTTGACGACGTAGGAGTCGCCGTCGCGCCGTGCGACTGTGCGCATCGCCTGGAGGTCGGAGCCGCCACCCGGTTCGGTGAGGGCCATGGTGGCGCGCAGCTCACCGGTGGCCATGCGCGGTAGGTAGGTGTCCTGCTGCTCGCGTGTGCCGTAGTCCTGGAGCAGCTTGGCCACGACGGTGTGCCCGCCCATCGCGCCGGCCAGGCTCATCCAGCCGCGGGCCAGCTCCTCGGTCACGAGGACGTAGCAGGCGGCGCTGACCCTGCCGTCGCCCCACGGCTCCGGTATGGCCAGCCCGTAGACGCCGAGCTCCTTCATCTGGTCGATGAGCCGCTCCGGGTAGGTGTTCGCGTGCTCGAGCTCCAGCACCACCGGCCGGACCTCGCGGTCGACGAACTCCCGCACCAGCAGGACGATCTCGGACTCCTCGTCGCTCAGTCCCTGCATGCCCTCTCCTCACTCTTCGCGGGGCTCGACCGAGATCACCGTCAGGTCCTTCAACGGCTGCATGCACCTCGGTGGCTTCAGGATCCTGCGGCGGCGAAGGCTGCGCCGCAGGAGACCCTGCTGGCACTGCGAAAGAGGTGTCACCGCTGTGTCATCGAGCTCTTGCTAAGTGTAAGGAATCTCACGAAACTTCCGTGCAGACCTGCCCGCTACCCGCGGGTAGCCGCCCCCGTGTGAAGGAGTCCCAGATGCGTGTCTCCCGATCGGTTCCGTCCGCCCTTCTGTTAGCCGCGGCGCTCGTCGCCGCACTCCTCGTTCCCGTGTCACCCGCCGCCGCCGACGGTCCCGGCTCCGGCACCGCCACCGTCGTCAGCCTCGGCGACTCGGCCATCTCCGGCGAGGCCGGCCGCTGGGCCGGCAACACCAACCAGTCGTCCAGCTGGACCGACGCGCTCGGCTCGACGGCGTACTACGACAACGCCACGAACTCGGCCGAGACGATCCCCGGCTGCCACCGCTCCAAGGCCGCCGAGGTGCACATCGGAAGTGGTGTGGTGAGCAAGAACCTGGCCTGCTCCGGCGCCCGTACGACGACCTCGGCGTACGACCCGGACAGCGACTTCAAGCCCGGCATCGACTTCTACGACGACGGCAACGGCCATATCGGCCAGGCCAAGGCACTGCAGTCGTACGCCGCGTCCCACAACGTCAAGGCCGTGACCCTGCGGATCGGCGCGAACAACTACCACTTCGCCGACATCGTCGAGACCTGTGTGCTGGACTGGTACTTCTCGCCGTGGTGGGCGAAGAACTACTGCCAGGACGACTCGAACATCGCGCCGCTGTTCACCGCGTCCAACGTCGCCGCCGAGACGGCCAACATCAAGACCGCGATCCTCAACGTCCGTGCGGCGATGAGCAACGCCGGGTACGCCGACTCGTCGTACACGATCCTGGTCAACACCTACTGGAACCCGGTGCCGCGCGGCTCGCAGATCCGCTACCCAGAGACCGGGTACACCCGCCAGACCACCGGCGGCTGCGGGGTCTGGAACTCCGACGCCGACTGGGCCAACGACACCGTGGTGCCGACGATCAACAACTCGGTGAAGAACGCCGCCGCGGCGGCCGGCCTGACGAACGTCAAGATCCTCGACATGCACACCTTCATGAACGGGCACCGGCTGTGTGAGAACACCGTCGGCCTGCTCGAGGAGAAGGGCCTGACCTCGTGGACCCAGGCCGGCGCGGCCGACAAGACCGAGTGGTTCGAGCAGATCCGCACGTCGTCCACGGTCGGCGGGCCGTACCAGCTCCAGGAGGACGCGCACGCGAACTACTGGGGGCAGCTCGCGATGCGCAACTGCCTGCGCCAGGCCTACAACGGAGGCGCCATCCGCGGCGGCAAGTGCGTAGCCAGCGGCGGCCTCAACTCCCGCAACGAACCCAACGCCACGATCCAGTAGTCCCTCCTCTTGGCGACGATCGGTCACCGATCGTCGCCAAGGTGGTGGGGGCAGTGGTCTGGGGGCTAGTCCGTCGGGGGGCGGCGGAGGGACTTCAGGTCGCCGCGGCGGCGTTTGGTGTCGAGGCGGCGGCGGACCGCGGCCTTGCTGGGGGCGGTCGGGCGGCGTTTGCGCGGCGGCGGCGCGAGGGCGTCCCGCAGCACGGCCGCGAGCCGGGCCCGGGCCGCCTCCCGGTTGCGCCACTGCGACCTGTGCTCCGACGCGGCGATCGTGAGCACCCCGTCGGTCAGCCGGTCCGCGAGCCGCTCGAGCGCCCGCGCCTTCAGGATCGGCCCGAAGGCGGTCGTCCTGGCCACGTCGAAGCTCAGCTCCACCCGCGAGTCCGTCGTGTTCACCGACTGCCCGCCCGGCCCGCTGGACTTGGAGAACCGCCAGTGCAACTCGGACTCGGGGATCACCACCGAGCCGCGCACCGCAAGTCCGTCCATCCACCTATTCAACGCGATCCCCGGTTCGCGCCGCCCGCGATTTTGCCGGGTGTTCGCGGAGTGAGTGATGCGCCGGGGTGGGCGAGTGTGCGCCGTACGCTGGGTGATCGTGGAGATCGGGGTCGTCGCGCTCGTCGTCGCGCTTGCCGCCGGCACCGTGCTGAGCGTGCTCAAGCACCGGTACGACGGCCGGTTCCGGCGCGTGCGGACGGCGCGGCATCCGTCGGCCGGGCCGGCGCGGACGAGCCCCAGGAGCGGAACGGCTCCGATCGGCGACGCGAGCGCGGAGCCGACGGACGACGAGCGGGGCGGGATCGTGCTGACCGAGGGCGAACTGGGTGAGCCACTGGGCCAGCGGGTGACGCTGCTGCAGTTCTCCTCGGTGTTCTGCGCACCGTGCCGCGCGACGCACCGGATCCTGGCCGACGTCGCGCGGATGGTGGACGGCGTCCGGCACGTCGAGATCGACGCCGAGTCCAATCTCGATCTCGTCCGGAGGCTGGACATCATGCGGACGCCGACGGTGCTGGTGCTGGACGCCGGCGGCGAGCTGGTCACCAGGGCCAGCGGCCAGCCGCGCAAGGTGGACGTGATCGCCGCCGTCGGCAAGGCCGTCGAACGCGTGACGCAGGACACGCCGAGCGGTCACCACCAGCGTAGGGATCCAGCGTAGTCCATGATGTGAGCGTCAGTCTCGAAAGGCGAGACGCGCGATAGCGGGCGGCGTCCGGGATCCGTACTCTCGTCACGTGGCCTACACGACGTTGCTGACGAAGCGCCGGGCAGTGGACAACTGCCGGATGCGCTCGTCGCTGTGTCGTATGCCCTGACCCGGGTGGCGTCCCGAGTTCCCTGACACCGGCAGTTGAGCACGGTTCAGGCACGCCATCCGCCCCGCCGGCAGGGCGCGGAGCAGCTCGTTCGTCTCTGACTCGGAGACACCCATGACTCGCAACCAGCAGCAGGTCGACCCGCGGGGTCTGAGGTTCGCCGCCGGGCTGACCACCGTCGTACTCGCGGCCACGCTCATCACCGGCAACCCGTGGCCGCTCGCCGTGCAGACCCTGGTGTTCGCCGTCTCGGTCGGGCTCGGCGTCCAGGCATCGCCGTACGGGCTGGTCTTCAAGCGGCTGGTCCGGCCGCGGCTGGGACCGCCGAGCGAGCTGGAGGACGCCGCGCCGCCGCGGTTCGCCCAGCTCGTCGGCCTGGCCTTCGCCGTCGTCGGCCTGGCCGGCTACTTGTCCGGGGCAACGACCGTCGGCGTGGTCGCGACCGCGTTCGCGGTGGTCGCCGCATTCGTCAACGCCGCCGTGGGTCTGTGTCTCGGCTGCGAGGCGTACCTGCTCGTCCAGCGCATCCGCCACCGGTCAACACAGCCAACGCCCACCGCAACACCCACCACCTGAGGAGCACACCGCACATGAGCAGGGAGAACGCTCTCGTCACGGCCGACTGGGTCGAGGAGCACAAGAACGACGACAAGGTCGTCCTGGTCGAGGTCGACGAGGACGTGTCGGCCTACGACGGCGGCCACATCGCCGGCGCGATCAAGCTGGACTGGAAGGAAGACCTCCAGGACCACGTACGACGCGACTTCGTGAACAAGGAGCAGTTCGAGGCGCTGCTGTCCGAGCGTGGCGTGGCGACCGACGACACGCTCGTGCTGTACGGCGGCAACAACAACTGGTTCGCCGCCTACGCGTACTGGTACTTCAAGCTCTACGGCCACGGTGAAGTCCGGCTGCTCGACGGCGGGCGGAAGAAGTGGGAGCTGGACAGCCGTGAGCTGACCGACGAGGTGGTGAAGCGCGACCCGACGACGTACACGGCCAAGGAGCCGGACCTGACCATCCGCGCCTTCCGCGACGAGGTCGTGGAGAACATCGGCGTGAAGAACCTGGTCGACGTGCGCAGCCCCGACGAGTACGCCGGCCGGCTGCTGGCCCCGGCGCACCTGCCGCAGGAGCAGGCGCAGCGCGCCGGCCACGTGCCGACCGCGGCGAACATCCCGTGGAGCAAGGCGGCCAACGACGACGGCACCTTCCGCGCGGACGACGAGCTGACGACGCTCTACCAGCAGGCGGGTGTCGACTTCGGCAAGGACACCATCGCCTACTGCCGGATCGGCGAGCGCTCGGCGCACACCTGGTTCGTGCTGCACGAGCTGCTGGAGCAGCCGAACGTGAAGAACTACGACGGTTCCTGGACCGAGTACGGCTCGCTGGTCGGCGTGCCGGTGGCATTGGGCGACGAGCCCGGGGAGAAGTGAGGCAGACATGTGCGGAGCAACGACCGGCGGGTTGTCCCTGAAGGGGATCGACGTCGACAAGGAGGCGGTGATCCAGGGGCAGGTGCTGCGTGACGACGAGCCCGTCGGCACGGCGTACGTGCGACTCCTGGACGCCAGCGGTGAGTTCACCGCCGAGGTGCCGACCTCGGCGACCGGGCACTTCCGGTTCTTCGCCGCGCCCGGCACCTGGACGCTGCGGACGCTGGCCCCGAAGGCCCAGCCCGTCGACCGCCAGGTGGTGGCCCAGTACGGCGAGGTGGCGGAGGTCGCGGTAGCGGTCTGACGGCCCGTACGACAACGAGAACCCCGGCGACGGATAACTTCGTCGCCGGGGTTCTCGTTGCTGTTGGAGAAGACATGGCGGTTCCGGGCGGTGTATGGGGCACTCGCGCGCCCGCTGTCCGTTGCAGACGGTGACGATCTGCACACGATACGGGGTAGGTGTATGACAATGCGGTTGAGCATCAAGAAGTACGTCGCGATCGGCGTGTCCGGTGTGGTTGCGACAACCACCGGGATCGTCTTGCTCGCCGGGCCGGCGGAGGCGTCCACCAGCTACGGTTACAGCGGTTTCTCACACGGCGTGTACGTGTTCCCGGGCGGCGCGGGCTCCGGCCCGCACGTCGCCAGCTGGTTCAGCTGCACCCGCAAGGTCGGCGTCTACCGCGAGAACAACGCGGCTACCGTCGACGTCGCCGGCCAGGCCCTGGCCCGCACAGTGGAGAGCAAGACCTACACGCACAACGACTCACGCGGCGACGGTACGACGAGCTACGCCACCGCCGGGTACATCAAGCTCGGCTCGGCGCTCGAGATCTTGAAGGCCTCGACGTACTCCCGGGCGGTGCGCAAGAACGGCGTCTTCCAGACCACGGCCTGGTCACACTTCGGCCAGATCAAGATCGGCGGCGTCCCGCTGCCGACCAGCGCGCTCAGCCCGGCGCCGAACACCACGTACACGCTGCCGGGCATCGGCTACCTGGTGTTGAACCGGGTGCTCTACGAGAAGTCCTCGAGCGGCGCGAGCGCCGCCTCGTCGGCGGTGCTGATCCGCTCGACGATGCAGAACCCGTTGCTCCCGACGGGCGCGACCATCGCCCTGCTGATGACCAAGGCCGATGTCGGCGGTAACCGGATCGGCCTGCTGCGCGGGAACGCGTACGACACCAAGGCCACCGTCGCCGGTACGCTGACGTCCCGCCCCATGTCCTACCAGACGACCTGCCGGGGCACCGACGGCGTGGTGAAGACGCTCGACATCGCGAGCATCACCATCCCGAACGCGGCGGTCGTGAACGGGCTGTCGACGTCACAGGCCGGTGTCATCAGGTCCGATCTGATCAGCGGCTGGATGAGTGCGCGGATCGTCGGGGTGAACCTCGGCAACGGGAAGGTGAAGATGTCCGGGCTGGCGGCCCGCGCGGTGGCGACCAAGACGGCGGACGGCAAGTACCCGACCGCGGTCTCGTCGTCGGTCGGATCGCTGACGATCGGACACCGTGGTCGAGCTCGCGCACGCCGAGGCCGGCGTCGTGAGCTGAGCACCTCGCGTAAGAATCGGACCCCCGGACCCTTGCGGCCCGGGGGTCCTTTCTCGATTCCCGAGCCGTCAAATAACGGTTCTGTCTCGGAGCGCAGTCGAACCATCACTTTGAGCAACGTGCCCGGTTGGTCCCTGTGACTCGGCCTGAGGGGGCCGAATCGCCTGTCCACACAGTCCAGGGAGGAGGGGTCAGTGAGACCCCGTATCGGAGCAAAGAAGCTGGTGGCGATCGGTGGAGTTCTCGCCGTCGGCATCACGTCTGCCGTAATTGTGACGTCCGGAGCCGCTCAGGCTTCGTCGTCGTACGGATACAGCGGCTACGCACACGGAACGTACGTGTCCATGCCGATCGCGGACTCCGGTCCGCAGGTTACCTCGATCCTGTCCTGCACCCGCCGGGCCGGTCTGCACTCCGAGAACAACGCCGCCTCCGCCAAGGCGAGTGGTGACACGATCGCCCACAGCGTGCGGACCTCGACCGACACGCACAACGACGCTCGCGGCGACGGTACGACGAGCACGGGGTCGGCCGACGAGGTCCAGCTCGGCGCGCTGCTGGAGCTGAAGGGCGTCAAGACCTTCTCGCGCGCGGTCTCCAAGAATGGCGTGTTCGAGACGACCGCGGGCACCACGTTCTCCGCGGTGAAGATCGCCGGTGTCCCCGTTCCGGCGCTGCAAAACCCGAAGGCGAACCAGAAGGTCGACGTCCCGGGTCTCGGGTACGTCGTCTTCAACCGTCAGGTCTTCACCAAGACGGGCGAGAGCGCGAGCTCGAGCGCGTCGGCGGTGCTGATCCACGCGACGCAGCTGAACCCGTACTTCGAGAAGGGTTCGACCGTCGCGGTGCTGCTCACCAAGGCCGAGGTCGGCGGCTCGACCGTCGCCATGCTGACCGGCAAGACCTACCTGACCCAGACGCGCGTCGGTGACATGGTGAAGTCGGGCCCGACGTCCTTCCAGGTCACCTGCGTCGGCACCGACGGCAAGGTCGTCGAGGTCGACGCCGCCGGCGTGACGCTGCCGAAGCTGGGTCAGATCGGCGCCGGCAAGACCTCCAAGTCGGGCGTCATCGGTGCCGCGCCGAGCGGCTGGATGAAGGCCGAGATCGCGAACGGCAACCTGGGTGACGGCAAGGTCAAGTTCGGTAACGTCCTCGCCAAGGCGACGGCGTCGAAGGTCGGCGGCAAGGTGTCCACCTCGTGGGTCACCGAGTTCTCGTCGATGATCGTCGACGGCAAGGTCATCCCGGTGCCGAAGGGCCCGAACCAGAAGTACGACGTTCCGGGCTTCGGCACGATCACCCTCAACCAGGTGAAGCAGGGCAAGAACGGCGTGTCCGTCACCGCGATGGTGGTGTACGTGAAGGCGCTGAACACCACCATGGAGATCGCCCACGCCGAGGCCGGGGTCGGTAGCTGACCTCGCCCGAAGGCGACTGAACGTCACCTTCTCCCAGGTGACATGTGGACCCTCGGGTCCGGGAGCTCACAAGGCTTCCGGGCCCGAGAGTCCGTTACGTCAGCTGTCGAGGACGAGCGTGACCGGCCCGTCGTTGACCAGGGCAACGGCCATCGAGGCGCCGAACCGACCTCGCTCCACCCGGGCCCCGAGCTTCTGCAGCGCCGCGCAGAAGGCGTCGTACAAGGGCTCCGAGACCTCGCCGGGTGCCGCGGCGGACCATGACGGCCGCCGGCCCTTGCGGGTGTCCGCGTACAGCGTGAACTGGCTGATCACCAGCAGCGGCGCGTCCTCGTCGGCGCACGACCGCTCGTCGCGCAGGATCCGCAGCGTCCAGATCTTCGCCGCCAGCCTGTCCGCGACGTCCGGGGTGTCTACGTGTGTCACCCCGAGCAGTACGACGAGTCCGGGTCGCTCGATCGCGCCGACCACCTCGCCGTCGACCGTCACCGACGCACTGCTCACCCGCTGGACGACTGCTCGCATGGGAGCACATTCTGCCAACGTGCCGCGTTGCGTAGATCGTCCGGTATCAGAAACGAAACGCAGCCGATCATCCCGCTCCGTCGGCGCATCTGGCACGATTCGTCCATGACGTCCACGTTGATCACCGTTGCCCCGACCGGCGCCGAGACCGCCAAGGCCGACGTACCCGCGCTGCCGACCACCCTCGAGGAGCTGGTCGAGACCGCGAAGCGCTGCGAGGCCGCCGGCGCCGCGATGATCCACGTCCACATCCGCGACGCCGAGCACAAGCCGACCCTCGACCTCGGCCGGCTCACCGAGACCGTGACCGCGCTCCGCGAGAACACCGCGCTGATCGTCCAGCTGTCCACCGGCGGCGCCGTCACCGACCCGTACGAGCACCGGCTGCGCGTGCTCGACGCCGCGCCGGACTCGTGCTCGCTGACGATGGGCACGGTCAACTTCGGCGACGACGTGTTCATGAACCCGTGGCCGTTCGTGGCGGAGCTGTACAAGCTCACCCAGGAGCGGGAGATCGTGCCGGAGTTCGAGCTCTTCGACCTCGGGCACGTGTTCGCGCTGCACCGGCTGCTGGACAAGTTCGGCCTGCCGTACGGCGGCAAGGTGCACTGCGACCTGGTGATGGGCGTCCCCGGCGGCATGCCCGGCACCGCCGACGCGCTCGTCGCCGCCGTCAACGGCCTGCCCGGCGCCGTCACCTCCTGGTCGGCGACCGGCGTCGGCCGTACGACGCTCCCGGTCGCGCTGGCCGCCCTCGCCAAGGGCGGGAACCTGCGCGTCGGCATGGAGGACACCCTCACCCTCGCCAAGGGCCGGCCGGTCACCCACAACGCCGAGCTCGTCGAGCGCGCCGCCACCCTGGCGACGCTCGCCCAGCGGCCGCCCATGACCCCCGACGAGGGCCGCGAGCTCCTGAACGTCAAGCGCTGACGCTCGTCCGGTTCGGCGGAGCGGCTTCAGCGCCGCGATGTCACCCGTCGTACGACGATGACGAGCGCGGCGCTCAGCACGATCAATGCCTCGAGCAACAACCAGTCGCCGAGGTAGTTGCGCGACAGAACCGTCGAGTTGGCGCCTTTCCCGTGCCGCAGCAGCAGCGGCAGGGCGATCAGCGACGTGATCCCCACGTAGGCCAAGGCGGTCCGCGCCACGGCGAGGTCGTTGCCCTGGGCACCTGAACGTGCCCAGCGGGTCAGCAGCCAGCCCACGGTGAGCGTGATCGGGATCAGTACCAGGTCGTCCACCACGATCGCTCCGCCGAGCCAGAGTGGCAGCCGAAGTAGTGCGGCCGGTCCGATGTCGAGCAGCCGCCACACGCCGTACAGGGCGATGGCGACGCCGGTGGCGCCGAGGGCGAGGCGGGTTCTCACAGCACCTCCAGGCGGTGCACCCACTTGGTCTGCAGCACGCCCGGGCGGCTCGGCGCGATGATCCGTGCCGGGTAGCCGTGGTCGATGTCGAGCACCGACCCGTTCAGCCGCAACGCCAGCAGCGTGAGCGGGTCTCGCGCGAACCGCGGTGGCAGTTCGCTGACCGCGTAGAAGCCGTTCTGCTCGAGCGACACCACCCGTACCCGGGCGTCGTGCGGTGCTCCCGCGCTGCGCAGCAGGTCGCGGATCAGGACTCCGGCCCAGTGGGCGCTCTGGCTCCAGCCCTCGACACACGCGATCGGCAGCCGGACCTCGGTCTGTGGCAGCGCGTTCAGGTCGTCGAGGGAGAAGGACTGCGGCTGCGGCCCGGCGATCGCCAGCCGCCAGTCCGCCGACCGCGCGGTCGCGAGCACCCCTGCCGCCTCCGCGGTGCGGTTCACCGGCAGGCCCTGCGGCCCGACCCCCGGCCTTCGCGGCGCCAGTACGGCGACGTCGCGGAGCGGCGTGACGGACTGCCCGACCGCGGTGAGCCCGACGAGCGTGCCGGCCCCGGCCACAGTCCTGAACAAGGCCCGGCGGGTCAGCCCGGTGGTTGCTGCGGGCAACGGATCCGATGCCGGCTCGGGCCTGGTGCGGCGCCAGTGTGCGGTGATGAGCGGAAGCTTGACCGCGATGTGCAGCACGAGCGACCCGATGATCAGCCACGCCAGGGCGTAGTGCGTCTGCCGGAAGGGGAACGGCCAGGGGTACCACTGCAGCGTGTTCAGGAAGCCGGTGGCGAGTTGCAGCGCCGACGCGCTGACCAGGATCGTGATCGAGCCGCGCTCGGCCAGCATGTTCAGCGCCCGCCGGCTCGGTGGCCACGGCAGCTTCGCGAACAACCGCGGGTAGACGGTCCACAGCTTCGCCAGCAGCAGCGGAATCGCCACCGTGCCGGACACCACGTGCAGCCCCTGCGTCACCCGGTACGCCCACACCGGCCTGCTCGGCAGCACCAGCCAGCCCGGCGTGTCCTGCTGGAAGTGGCTGATCAGACCGGTGAGGAAGCACACCGCGAACGCGATCCCGAGCCAGCGCCCGATCACGGTCGCCACCCGTGGATCGTGCAACGCCGATCGGAAGTCCTTCTCGCCGGGCGGTCTGAGCCTCATTCCTCCATCAGAGCGCACATCGTGGACCGAGCGGGCGTCCCGGCGATTACTGCTCCCTCACGTCGAGAGTACTGACCCAGTCGCCCGCCTAAGGTGGGGTCGGGAATCAGGTGCTGGTGCGCGGCGGGAGGCCTATTGCAGTACAAGGAGTTCTTCGAGCAGTACAAGCAGGCGCATTTCGACTGGACGTTCGGTCGCATCAAGACTGCTGTCGCAGCGGGGGAGATCGCTCGTCTGCGCACGCTTGTGGCAGCCCTGGACCAACCTGAAGACCGTGTTGAGGCCTTGGACCAGTTGGCCGATTTCGAGGCAGAGATCTCACCCGAGGCCCAGAATCGGATGGCCAGGCCGATGGATGCAATCCGTCAGGCCATGGATGACTCCGGCACAGCAGACGAGCGGATCGCTCGAGCGGAGCACGGCATCGCAGCTGTCACCCGGATCGCCTACGAGTCCCAGGACAGGAGCGAGCAGCACCAGATCCTGGAGATGAACGAGATGCTGGCGCAGGAGATGGCGTTGTTGGGTGACCCACGATTTCGCCGCGGTTGACGCCCTACAGCCCATGACTGAGCCCTGCTCGTGGCACCCGTCGCCGCTACTGTCGTAGGTGCTCGGCGGTGGTCGGGCGCGCATCGAGAGGACGTCATGCGGTTCGACGAGTTTCTGGCACAGTACAAGCAGGCCCACCATGACTGGACATTCGGCCGAATCAAGGCGGACGCGGCTGCGGCCGAGATTGCGCGGTTGCGCGCCGCGGTCCCGTCGATCGATCCGCCGGAGAAGCGCCGGACCGCGGAGTTTTCACTGAGCCGTTTCGAGTCAGAGATATCACCGGAGGCGCAGGAGCGAATGGCCCGCGCGATCGAGGCGATCTCTGCGGCCATGGCGGATAGCGGGTCAGTGTCGGAGCGTGTTGCCCGCGCCGAGGACGGCATGGCCGCCGTCACGTCGATAGCTCGGGAGGCGGCGAACAGCGGCGAAGAGCACGCAATCCTTTCGCTGAACGAGTCGCTTCTCACCTTGATCGACCGCCTGCAGAACGCTGAGCCGTCCGCGTGACCGCGCAACGACCGGAGCGGGGCAGATTCTCGAGCTATCAGGACTTCATCGACGGTCAGTTCGAGGTCGCTCGCTCCGTCGTCGGTGCGGAACGTGGCGACTGGAACGGCAAGGTTGGCGCGACGCCGTACCTCGGTCCGGACAAGATCCCGATGGGAGCATCGCTGTCCGACGGGACAATGCTGCTGAACCAGACGCATGTCAGCTATCCGCTGCAGAGTGTCTTCGAAAACCCGGGCATCGAGCGGTCGGAGGACGAGCGTGTCCGTATTCGCAACGCGCTGAAAACGGTGTTCCACGAGGACAACCACCTCATGGCGCGTGCCGGCAGCCGCAGCCGGAAAGAAGCTACGTCTACCCTCGGCAATCCGGGTGTGCGAGAACTCGAGGAAGGCGTCACCGAGGCGTACGCCTACTCCAACCTCGACCGCTTCATAGGGGCGGCCGGGCTCGACGAAGTGGTGCCCGGGATCGACGAAGTCGAAGCGGATGGCTCCTACTCAAATCTTGCTCCAGCGGCGAACGCGCTTGCGCAAGGCATCGGTACGCGAACCGGCCTGGGTACGAATAAGGTGCTCGAGCAGATGACTCGTGTGCATCACGAGGAGAAGTGGGACGTCGCAACCGACCTGATGTACGACTCGAGCAGGTTGAGGGACGTCCTTCGAGGCCAGGAACGCGAGACGGCAAAGGCACGCGTCAGGGACGCGATGCGCAAGCAGTTCGTCGGGCTCAACGATCTGAGGATCGACCCTGCTACAGGCGTGACCCGGGCCGCGGTGCGGTCCACGTCGGCTGACGCTGGCAAACGGTCGTTCGCTAGTGGGGTGGCCGAGGTCGAGGCGCTCGAGCGGGAGTACGCGGACCGCGAGATCGCCACTGAGCAGGCTTTGCAGCAGCAGCAAGACGAGGACCGGCGGCTGGAGGAAGAGCGTCAGCGGGAACAGCGCGAGCGTGAGCAACGTGAGCGTGAGCGTGAGCAGCGCGAGGCGCGGGAGCGTCAGGAGGCCGACAACGGCCGCAACCACGATTTGGCCGACGCGATGCTACCGGCTGCTGGCGCCGGTGCCGTGGTCGCGGCCGAGGAGGCGGACGAGCATCTGCGCGGGGATGACGCCGAGTTCGACCTTGCCGATGACCCCGACCGGGCCTATGTGACCGACAGTGAGCCGGGAGCCGACCCGAACGCCGTCCTGGATGCCGAGGAGGGTGTGGATCCGAGCCGGGCGTACGTGAGCGACGTCGAGCCTGGTGCCGAGGTGGCCGGCCAGGGCCAGGACGACCTAGCGGCGAACCCGGATCAGGCGTACGTCACGGACACCGTGCCGGACCGCGATCGCGACATCGCGGACATCGAGCGGGATATGGCGCAGCCCGACGGGCTGGACGATCCGCAAGGCCAGGCGGCCGAGACCGATCCCGCGGTCGTCGGCCGGCAGGGCCAAGACCGGGCGCAGGATCCGTCACGGGCAGGCGAGGGCGTCGACCGGGGTGCGGCGAACACGCCGGAGCCTGAGATCGGTGACCAGGACGTCCAGCCGGTGACGTCCACCACCGATGCCGAGGTCGATCGCTCCGACAGCGACAGGGCTGACCTCGTCGGCGATCCGG
>WNFV01001875.1_pt1 | contig 28314 bp, 27 predicted proteins | sample 5400101 | NCBI WGS metagenome assembly WNFV01 (sample SAMN13153361, study PRJNA577476) | soil metagenome | isolation source: 115 cm soil or saprolite under grassland replicate 1 | place: USA:California | collected 2016-06-15
ACACGCCCGTCGAGACATTGCGCGGTACATCGAACTTCACTACAATGTCAAACGTCTCCACTCGGGACTCGGCTATAAAACCCCTAAAGAGGTCCACGCCGAGTACCAGAACCGACAGCTCGCAGCATAAGAGAAACGATTAGCGACTGTCCGGAAAACGCGGGGCGGCCCAGGGTGAGACGACGAAGTCGTCGCACGGATAGCAGCGCAATATCTCGCTGTCGGTCACGCCCCACCGGTCACCGATCATGCATCCATCCTCCACCAACGCCCGGCATCCGGATCTGCCGCCGTGCGCGTGGCGCCTGGGCTGACCGTTGCGCGGACAACTACGCTCGGCTGAACTCGGCAGCGGCTAGCGTGTGCTCATGCCGGTCTACATCAAGACGGTCACTTTTGACTGCGCCGACGCCACGGTGGTGGCACGGTTCTGGGCCGCCGCTCTCGGCACCGACATGGACGACGAGTCCACCTCCGACCGCGCGTACGTCGAGGCTGCCGGCTGGGGTGGGCCGAACATGTGGTTCGTCCGCGTTCCCGAGCCGAAGATTGCCAAGAACCGCATGCACTTCGACCTGCGCGCCCAGGGTGACATCGAATCCGAGGTAGCACGCCTGGTCTCCCTCGGCGCCACCGTGGTGCAGCAGCGTTCTGACCTAACTGTGATGCGCGATCCCGAAGGTAACGAGTTCTGCGTCGAGTAGACCGCGGCCGCCCACCCGGCCACGCTCGAGACGTTCCGCGACCATCCATCAACGGGCGCAGCAGCCATCCTCAATTGCCGCGATCCGGGCGCCGACCGCCTCCACCGGCAACCCAGCGTAAGTAGCGGAGCGGAGGTCACCGAGCCGGTGGTCGCCGTGGAGCCGGAGCGCGCCAGGCTTCCTGACCTGTGTACGGCTGGCGTACATGGTTCCGCAGCGGAACCCGTGCGCTGATACGCCTCCGTTATCGCGAACTACAACGACTCTGGCCCCTGGCAGCGTGCATCTGGCGACCAGCGATCGGGATAATTGATCACTCGGAATAATCCTGGTTACCCCGAGCTCGGGGTACCAGGACATCTCGGATGCCGGCAAACGCGAAGGCATCCACGGCGACAAGTCCAGCCTCTGGGCAGCCGTCGCCGACGCCGTTCGCATTCTTCGACCCGGCTACGTGTTCGTGGAAAACGTCGCCGCCCTGCTGCGTCGCGGGCTCGACGTCGTCGCGGCCGATCTGGCCGCGCTCGGGTACGACACGAGCTAGATCTGCCTACGCGCATCCGACATCGGGGCCGCACACCGTCGTGACCGGCTGTTCCTGCTGGCCGCCCGACGAGACATCCTCGATCAACACGGCGGTGGTGACGTTGCCGACGCCGTGCGCCCGTGACGGCAAAGGCCCCGGCCACCAGTACGGCCTGCCCGACCTCATCGAAGCCGGCCACCACCCTGCGGCCCTGCTGCCAACACCCACCTCGGGTGGCGGCACCGGCTACCTGAGCGGCAACCGCCCCGACACCTGGCGGCCCACGCTCGAACTGGCGGTACAGGGCTACCAGCCCACCAAGAACGGCAGGCCCACGCAGCCACCCGAGCCGGCGGCGCTGCTACCCACCCCGACCGCGGCCAGCTACGGCTCCAACCAGTCACTGTCGCCCGGGGCGGCCGTACGGCCGAGCCTGGCGACACTCGCCGCGCGGCTGCTGCCCACACCGACCCTCCTCGACCCGACCGACGCCACCACCAGAACTGATCGACACCGCGACCGTGACGCGCCTGGCCAGGCCAGCGCCGACCGGCGACACGTCGGATCCCGGCCGCAAGCCCTGCCGCCGGCCTTGCTGCCCACGCCTCGCACCAGCGACGCGCGGGGCCCGGCCGGGCACGGTCGGGGCGGCAGCGACCTCCGCACCGCGATGTGGGAGCTGCTGCCGACACCGCGTGCCAGCGACGGGGTCAAGGGCTGCCCGGCGCAGCGCGGGTCGAAGGGCGACCTGACACTGCCGTCGGCGGCGGTGCGCCTGAACCCGGGTGGCCGCAGCGACGGCGACGACCGTGCCGGAGCACGGCTGCTGCCCACCCCTCGAGTCGCCGCAACCAGGACGGGACGCCGTGCGGCGACCGAGCCGGATTCCCGCTCGGGTCCGTCGCTGGAGCAAGCAGCCGAGATCGCTGGCGGGGCCCTGCCGCGAGAGCTGGACTCGTGGGAGCAGGCACCTGGCGCGTGGCAGCCGCGACCAGGCTCCGACAGCGGGCCGGGCGGGGCGTGGGGGCCCTACGCGCAGGCGGTCGCCCGGTGGGAGGCGTTGCTGGGCCGCCCGGCGCCGGCGCCGACTCAGCCCGGCACGCACGGCAGGCCGGTGCTCGCGCCGCGGTTTGTCGAGTGGCTGATGGGCCTGCAGGCGGGCTGGGTCACCGACCTGCCGCTGCCGCGCACTATCGCGCTGCGGGTGCTCGGCAACGGGGTGGCGCCGCAGCAGGCGGCGGTCGCGTTGCGGCTGCTGCTGTGTCCGCACCGGTGGGCGGTGAACCCGTGACCGGCCGCCAGGTCCGACCGCCGGACACGGAGGAGTTCCTGTACCGGCAGACCGGCCCGGTGCGGCTGTACCTTGGCGACGCCCGCCAGGTGCTGGCGGCGATGCCCGACGGATGCGTGGACTGCATCGTCACGTCCCCACCTTTTTGGTCCCTGCTTCACTGAACCTCGATCAACTTCAATCAATCGACTCGGCTCCACATCGCTGATCATGGGGCGGCGGCAGTGACGCGAGTGGTAACCTGACTCCGTCAGATCGCATTAGGCGATCTCAATCCCTGAGCGCGAGGGCGCTCGGAAGGAACTCTTCATGCCTGTCCCTGTCCTGTTTGTGTCGCTGAACCAGACCTTCGATCCGGCCGCGTCCATTCCAGAGATCGAGCCATGGGCGGAGCGCGCCTGGGCGTTAACCGTGACCAAGGCCTCTTCCTGCGACCGGGTGGTCGCGGTCTTCCAAGGACTGCCCGTGGCCGCATGGCGTCTGCGTGGCGCTTTCGCTACTGATGAGACCTACCTCCTGTCGGACGGCTCGGCTCGTCCGCGCGTCGGACTCAGCCTGGGCGATCCACTGCCCATCCAGAAGAGCTACCTCGATGTTCCCGCTCTGCGCCGGGGGGTGGCCGTCGTCGAACTCGACGTCGAGCCGTTGGCTCAGGAGCGGTAGTGCGTGGGCGCCGCGCGGCTCAACTTCGCGTTGGGCCGCGCGGCGCTCGTCCGGCGACGTCGGAGGGCGAACTGCAGCGGACTTCAGACGAGGCGTCCCTTGACGGCGATCCACTGCCGTAGCTGCTGGGCAAGTTGTTCGTCGGTGACGTCGTCCAGGTTGTACTGTGCCGCGTTGATCAGGTGCTTGGCCTGACGGGACGCCCACATCTGACTCCGGTCCAGTTGGCGCAGCGCCGATGGGTGGTCGACGAGTGCCACCTCGTCCAGACTGACCGGGATGGCCGCCAGGCAGTCCCGGACGATCTCGTCGGCAGAGGGCACCAGCGCGAGCAGGTCGATGTCCAGGTCCTTCAACATCGCGCGGAAGTACGCCATCCGTTGGGCGTGTTCGTAGGCGTTGAAGACGCCTTGGTCGCTGGTCCAGCGCAGCAGCCACAGTTTCAGCCGTACCCAGTCCGCCCGCACCTGGATCGGCCGGTCCGCCTTGTTGATCTTCTGGTCGAGGGTGTAGAGCAACGCCAGCCACCAGTTGACGTGAGCCGCGGACAGCTGGTTGCGCTGGAGCCAGTCGGCCCGGGCGGTGTCGGACAGCCGCAGCATGTGGGCCAACTGGTCGTCGATGGCTTGGCTGCGTGCGTCGGGCCGGCCGGCGGCTGGGGACGGGACGGCGATCGACCACACGTCGCCAGCCGAAAGTCGACCGTCCGCGCTGTCGGCGACGACCAAGATGACGGTCTGCGAGTCCGCAAGCCAGTACCGGCGGTAGGTGGGGCCGTCAGCCTCGCGGGTAATCTCCTCCAGCCGATGATGCAGCGCGGCGACCATGCGGGCTAGTTCGTCGAACCGCAGCCGTTGATCGAACGACCCGTACCGGTCGAACGGCGTGGTGACGGGCAACGCGGTCAGCCGGTGTACCTGGACAACGAAGCCGCCGGGGCACCAAGCGGTATCATCGCGTCCCTTTGTCCAGGAAAACTCGACCAGGCCGTAGTCGCGTCGCAGGGTGGTGCGGCGTAGGTCCTCGACGTACCCGGATCCCAGCACCTGCGCCACCTCGTCAGGCGGATCACCGGCTCCGACACCGAGAACCATGCCACGGATCACCACGTCGACGAAGAAATCCAGCCCCGTCACGTTCGCCTCGTCTTGACGTGCCCAGCGCGTCGAGGTGAGCGGTCCAGATCCGGCTTCACTGGCGCTCCATCTGAAGAGTGCTCCAGGGGACCGGCTCCGGTGTGGGCAGCACTCGGGTGGGATCAGCGGCGGGCACGAAGAACGCCAGAGAGCTGGGCTCGCGATCTTCCTGCTCGTCCTCGCACCACCCGACACCCATGGCGACGACATGGTCGATCCCATCAGAGGTCGGCAGCACGAACACCCTGAAATTCGTACCCGCCAAGCCGGCGTCGGCCAGGATTCGGTCGCGTTCGTCGGTAGTGGCGCACCGGATGACCAGCCCGTCTCGGTACTCCATCCGGGTCTTCACCGCCTCGACAGGCTTGAAGAGCACATCGATCCGTGTCTGCCGAGGCCCGTCGGTTCCGGTCGTCCGCGCCCGCAGCAGGAGTTGGCTGTGGCTGACGGTGTAGGCCCAGACGGCGAACTGACGGCCGCAGCGGAACAGCTCCCTGCCAGGAGCGAACTGCTGGTCCTGGGTGAGCCACTGGCGATCGAGCATGGGCAAAGCATGCCAGCAGATGCTCGCCCGTGAGCGGCCGTCCGTAGCCCTGTCACCCGGCATTGTCCGCCGCCAGGACAACGGTCGGGATGCCGAGGTGGACGACCTGGCTGCGGGCGGCGATGGCGTCCATGGCCGCCAGTTTCTGGTCGGCGGCTGCGAGGGTGGCTTGGAGTCCTTCGACTTCGCCGAGCCAGCCCTGCCCACGCGCTTCGGTGATCCGTTCGATGAGGTTCGCGCGGATGGCGGTGAGGCGCTCCTTCTGCGCTGGGTCGGGGCGAAGGAGGGGGCAGCGGATGCCCCGTTGACCGAAACAGTGAGGGACGTCCGTGGTGTTTCTCGATGTCGACGGAGCGTGACTCTTCGGCCTGTTCGTGTTCTGGCTTGGTCTCAGACGTCACTGCGTGTGGTGGCCTGGATCTGCTGTCATCTCGGGTCATCGACTGCGGCGGCCCACGGAGGCATGGATGGCAGAGCACGGTACGAACGTCCGGGATGTCGCGAGGCTGGAAGTGGCGAGGGTCGGCAGGGTCGAGGAGACCGGCGACCGGTTGATTCCGTTCCGGCTTCTCGACGGCCAGGGCGTGGAGGTGGCCGCGGTCACGGAGTTCCTACACCACATGCTTGCTGACGACGCCAGTCCGGCGTCACTGCGGTCCTACGCCTACGAATTGCTGTCGTGGCACCGGTTTCTGCACGCCGTCGAGGTTCCCTGGCATCTCGCCGGACGTGCGGACGCCCGCGATTTCGCGCTGTGGCTCAAGACCAGCAGGAAGCCGGCGCGGCAGCGTCGACCTGACGCGCCAGCACCAGGGTCGGTGAACCCGGTCACGGGCAAGGCGACGCCTGCCGACAACTACGCGGCTCGGACCAGGCGGCACGCCCGGGCGGTGATCCGGTCGTTCTACGAGTACCACCGGGAGATGCACGGCCGGCCACTGGTCAACCCGTTCCCTGCGGCCAAGGGCCGCGACGAGGAGCGTCTCAACGCCCATCACAATCCGATGCAGCCGTTCCGATCACCGTCACGGCGGGCGGCGTACCAGCCGAAGGAGCCCAAGCCAGCGCCGCGCAGTATTCCGGACCAGGCGTTCAACGGCCTGTTCGCGGTCCTGGACTGCAACAGGGATCGGGCACTGGTCGCGTTCTACATCTCCACCGGCGCCCGCGCCTCCGAACTGCTCGGCGTCTGCCAGGGCCTGGTCTGCCCGGAGGATCAGCTGATCGGTGTGGTCCGCAAGGGCAGCCGTGCACTGCAACGGTTGCCGGCCTCGACGGACGCGTTCGTGTGGCTGCGGCTCTACCAGCAGGATATGAGGGCCTTGGTCCCGCAGGGGCCGGACGAGGCGTTGTGGTGGACGCTGCGCCGCCCGTTCCGGCCACTGACCTACGACGCGACCCGGATGGTCTTCAACAAGGCCAACGCCGCTCTCAGCGCGAACTGGACGCTGCACGACCTGCGACATTCGGCGGCCAAGAGGATGGTCCGTGACCCGGGCCTGACCCTGGCCGACGTGCAGTGGGTTCTCGGACACGCCCACATCACCACCACGGAGATCTACACCGCTCCGGCCCCCCGATGAGGTCATCGCCCACGTCCTGGCCCACCACGAGCGGCAGCGCACGCAGCAGGCCAAGCCGCCCCCGCCTCCCGCGCCCGGCTACCGGCCGGAGGTACTGGCAACGCTGTTCGGCGCACCGGGCGCGGACGGAGGCGACCGATGACCGTCATTGCGTCCGACCGTGTGGTCGCCGAGGCCAGCACCCTCATCGCGGAGCGGCCCGTCGCATACGAGCCACGGCCATCCGAGCACAGCTGGTGGCAGACCCACCAAAGCCGGGAGGCGCTGGTCGAGCGGCTGCTGGGCCAGTTCACTGACCCGGGCGCCGGACGCACCCGCGACAAGACCCGACGGCGGGGCCTGGCCAAGCTTCTGGACTGGCTCCAGCGCCAGCCTGGAGACACCTGGCAGGAACGCTGGCTGGCCGCCGGCGCGGACACCGCCGGGTTCGACTGGGCTGACCTGCCGCTGAAGGGGCGTGTCCCGGCTCGCCGCCACCACCGCGATGAGCTGTGTGGCGGACTGGCGCTGCTGGTGGCCGGGCAGGTCATCCGGCCCGGCTATCCGTGGCTGTTGCGGCAACGCCAGGCGCTGATGCTCGCCGAGGCCCGCGCGGCCATCGACCCCGATGGCTTCCGCCCCTGTTCTACGCGATGCTCAAGCACGCCGGCCTGCTCCCGGCCGCGGCACCTGAGCGGTTACGGGTGTTGCGGCTGGACGGACGCCGCAGCGTCGAGCAGATCGTCGACGCCTACGGCGTCCAGTGCCGGGCAATCCGCGACCTGCTGGTCGAGTACCTCACCGAACGATCCCCCGAACTCGACCACACCTCCCTGCGCTCGATCGCCCGCAACCTGTGCCGGTTGTTCTGGCGCGACCTGGAGATCCACCACCCCGGTATCGACTCACTACGGCTTGCGCCCGAGGTCGCACAAGCATGGAAAGAACGCCTGGCCCACATCTGGGACGCCGACGGCCGCCCCGTGCGACCGCGGGTGAACTACCGCAGCGAACTGGTGTTCGTGCGCGCCTTCTACGAGGACATCGCCCGATGGGCCGCCGACGACCCCGCCCGATGGTCGCCCTGGGTGGCGCCGTGCCCGATCAAGGCGGCCGAGGTAACCCTGAAGAAGGCCAACTCGCGGGTTAAATCGCGGATGGACCAGCGGACCCGGACCCAACTGCCGCAGCTGCCGGCGTTGCTGCGGGCCGTCGAGCAGCACCGCGCGGACGCCGAGGAACGCGTCAACACCGCCACCGCCGCTCCTGCGGGAGGGCGGTTCACTGCGGGCGGTCAGGAACTGCAGCGCTGCCGCCAGGGTGCGTCTGGCCGGGTCTTCGCCATCGACCTACCCACCAGCCAACGGCGGGATCTCAGCCACGAGGAATCAGCGGCGTTCTGGTCATGGGCGACGGTGGAAGTGTTGCGGCACACAGGGATCCGGATCGAGGAGATGCTGGAGCTGACCCACCACAGTTTCGTCGCCTACACGCTGCCGACCACCGGCGAGGTGGTGCCGATGCTGCAGGTGGCCCCGTCCAAGACCGACGCGGAGCGGCTTCTACTGGTCTCACCCGAGCTCGCAGAGGTGTTGACCGCGATCATCTTCCGGGTCCGGGCCGGCAACGCCACACTGCCGCTGGTGTCGGCCTACGACGTGTTCGAGCAGACCTGGAGCCCGCCAATGCCGTATCTGTTCCAACGGCGCTTCGGCACCGAGGATCGGCCGCTGACCCGCAGCTACATCCGGGAATGCCTCGTCGCCACATCCCAGGCCGCGCAGATCACCGCCGCCGGCCAACAGCTGCAGTGGCGCCCCCACGACTTCCGGAGGATCTTCGTCACCGACGCCATTCGCTCCGGGCTGCCCCCACACATCGCAGCCAAGATCTGCGGCCATTCCACTGTGGACGCCACGATGGGCTATGCCGCGACCTACCCCGAGGACGTCATCGCCCACCACCGATCCTTCATCGCCCGCCGCCGGGCCGAACGGCCCAGCGAGGAGTACCGTGACCTCACCGCCCAAGAATGGGATGAGTTCCTCGCCCACTTCGAGCTGCGGAAAGTCGCTCTCGGGACATGCGGACGCGACCACGGAACCCCGTGCGCGCACGAAAACGCCTGCGTCAGATGCCCTCTACTCCGGGTCGACCCGGCTCAAATCCCGCGGCTGCAAGCCATCCACGCCAACCTCGTCGCCCGACTTGCCGAGGCCAAGGAACAGGGCTGGCTCGGCGAGGTCGCCGCGATCGAGACCACCATGACTGCCGCCGCCCAGAAGCTTGAAGCCATGCACGCTCTCGGCAACCGAGGAACAGCTGTCCATCTCGGCATGCCCGACATACATCCCGCCGCCGGCCGAGCCAGCGCCAACCTCTGACCCCACTCACATTTCCGGTCCTGATCTGCCGGATCGATCGCGGCGACGTCGGATACTACCGAATAGCGCGGCCAGGCGGTCTTCCGCCGCCTGGCCGCTCGGGACGGCCGTCAGGCCCAGCGCGGTAAGCCGGCGCGCTCCTTCGAGTCGTCCGGCTCACTGAACCGCAGGTGGTTGCCGAACGGGTCGGCGACAGTGAGCACTCGGCCATTCCACTGCGCCTTCTCGATCTCCGGCGTCCACACAGCAGGTCCCCACACGGGCACCTCGGTACGCCGGTCGTTCAACCGCTCGCGCAGCTGTTCGATGCCGTCTATCCAGACGAAGACGGTCGCGCCCTGCGAGGCGCTGTACGCTGCCTCGGCAAGGTGCAGCGTCGTCGCGCCGTACGAGACCTGCCCGTAGTACGCGGTGCCCGGGCCGCCGTTGGGGCCGCCGAAGTCGAGCGTGAAGCCGAGGAAGTCGACGTAGAACTGCAGTGCAGGATCGATCGCAAAGATCCGCAGCACCGGGATCGTGGCGGTGCGGGCACCCCACGGAAACGCGGGCTTCGCCTCGCCGCCGGTTGGCTCGGTGCTTGCCCGCTGCTGAGCGGCCAGGATGTTCCAGTTGTCGACGCCGTGCTGCCGGGCGACAATCTCCAGGCAATCGCTGTGCGTAGCATCGACGTCGAACCGGCTGCGCAGCTCACCCCGCAGGGCCTTGGCCATGTTCTTCGGGCCGGGTACTGACTGGACCATCGGAATCTCCATACCGGCGGGCCGTGGATCAGCGCTTGCGTTACTGACTGGGCCGCCTTCGGGAGTCTCCGGTGCGACAGTCCGTGATAGTGCGATGCGTTCACCAAACCCAGCGGGCGCAAGCGGCCGGCCGCATCAAGCCAGCGCCAGCATAGCGCCTCGGGGTTTCGTTGGTCGATAGGTCCGGATGTACCGGGCAACGGGACGACGGAGGAGCGTCGACACGCCCGGCCGAAACATCTGGCCAAGATCGCGCTGTGACCGTCAGTCATCGGCACACCTTGAGCGAGACGGCAGATGCCTTCAAGATCATTTCGGTTAAGCAGCTGTGTTCGTGTTGGCAGCTGGTGCCGTACTCGCGTCCGCAGTCGCCGATGGAGACCTTGCGTTTGGCGAAGTGGCCGAGGAACTCGTCCCATTCCTCGGGGGTGACTTCGCGGTATTCGTGGCTGGGGCGGGCTTGGCGGCGGCGGGCGAGGAAGCCGCGGAAGGTGTTGATGGCCTCGACTGGGTATGCGGCTTTGTAGCCGATCGTGGTGTCGATGCTGCCGTGTCCGGCCAGGACCTGTGCGATGTGCGGTGGGAGGCCGTGCATGATCGCGTCGGTGATGAAGATCCTTCGGAGGTCGTGCGGGACGAACCGCAGCGTCTTGCCGTCGGCGTCGGTGAGTCCGGTGGCCTCCAGCGTGACGTCGAGCATGGTCCGGATGGTGATGTAGGCGATGGCGCGGTGCTCGTGCCCGCGGGGCCGTTGGAACAGGAACGGCATCGGCGTGCTCCAGGTCTGGTCGGCGGTGTGGTAGGCCGACACCAGCCGGTAGCGCCGCGGCTGCGCCGGTCGTTGGCCGAGGCGTTCGCCACCGTGACCGGCCCGGCCGGCACCCGCCGCACCCGGGTGTCGGCGGCCACGCTGCTGCAGGACCTGCGCCTGTTCGCCGAGGTGGTCGCCGGCGCCGCACGCCCGGCGCGGACCGTGGCGCAGCTGACCCCGGCGCATCTGGACGCGTTCCGGCTGCGGTGCGGAACCAACTCCCGGCGGGTCACGTCGCTGAAGACGCTGTTCCGCGCGGTGCCCGACGTGCCGGCCGGGTTCGCGGCCCGCCTCTACGCCCCGGTCAAGGGTCAGCCCGGCAAACGGGCGGAGGCGTACAGCCGCGGCGAGTTCGCCCGCGTCGCCGCGGCGGCCCGCGAGGATCTGCGCGTCGCAGCCCGTCGTATCCGCCGCACCCGCGCGTTCCTGCAAACCTGGCGCGACGGCGCGATCGACCCTCATCGTCACCCGGTCGCGTGGCGGCGCGGACACGTCCTCGACCACGTCGACCGGCACGCCGACGTGCCGCGCAACAGCCGCGGCCGCAGCACCGTCCGTGATGTCGGCGACGTGGCGCCCCTGGTGACGTCGCTGCACCTGACCCAACGCGAGGTCGCCGCGTTCGTCGTCGTGTTCGCCTGCTTGACCGGGCAGAACCCGGCCACGCTGCAGACGCTGCCGGTGGCCCACCACCGTGCCGACGGCGGCGTCGACACGGCGACCGGCACCGCCCTGGTCGACGTGGTCAAGCCCCGCCGCGGCCGCTACCGCGCCCACATGACGATCCCGCTGACCGACCTGCCGGCCTGGCTTGATGCCCCGGCGCAGCCACCAGGTGGGCGGCGTGCCCGCGACGAGCTGCGCACCCCGTTCGGGGTCTACCTGCTGGCGGTGGAGTTGGCCGCGTCGTCGCGCGCGGCGCTGGGCAGCGACCGGCTGCTGGTCTACTGGTCGGTCACCAGCGGGAAGGGCCGCGGCGGTGGGCTGCGCGTGGCCGGCGACGAGCTCATCCCGTTGTGGGGGCGGGCCCACCCGGTCGCGCGCGACGGCGCCGACGGCGGGCCGCTCGTGCTGGACGGGCGGCGGCTGCGCCGCACCTTCGTGGAGATCCACCAGAAACCGGTCGCGCACACCGAGCAGACCCTGGCCAGCCAGTACCTGCTGCGCAACCGCACCAGCCTCGCCGACTACCAGCGGGTCGTGGCCCGAGTGCTGGCCGAACAGGTCGACCGGGCCCGCGTGGCCACCGCGCTGCGCACCCTGACGCCCGCTGATGTCGCCGCGGCCAGGCACGACCCGCAGCAGGTCGCGGACCGGTTCGACCTCGACGCGGCGACCCTCAAGCAGGTACTGGCCGGACAGTTGGACACCGTGCTGGCCGCCTGCGTGGACCACACCAACAGCCCGCACGCGCCGGCCGGGCAGCCGTGCACCGCCTCGTTCATGCTCTGCCTGTCTTGCCCGTGCGCCCGCGCCGAACCGCGGCACCTGCCGGTGCAGGTGCTCACCCTCGATGCCCTCGACGCGCGCCGCGCCGACCTGACACCGCTGGCGTGGGCGCACCGTTTCGCCACCGCGTACGCGCAGCTGACCGACCTGCTTGCCCAGTTTCCGACCGCGGCAGTCGACGCCGCCCGCCGCGAGGCCACCGACGAACAGCGCGACCTGGTGTGTCGCTTCCTCAACCGCGAAATGGACCTGCCATGACCACTGCTCGTGCCCTTACCCGCCCTACCCTGCCGCAACCTGGCACCCGGGTGCTGGCCAACCGGCCGCTACGCCCGGACACCGACACCGGCCGGCTGTCGGTGTTCGGCGACGACCGGTGGGATCTGACCCCGGGGGTGTTCGAAGACCACGTCCTCGGTGTCAGCCTGCCGTTCACCTTCGCCCCGCCGCGCTGGCGGGCCGACATCAAGACCTACTTCTGGCTGCTGATCAACCACCCGCAGCCGCCCGCGTTCCGCCGCGGCCGAGCCACCGCGCGGCTGTGCCTACGCTCGATCCCGCTCCTGGCCCCCGCGGTCGGGCGGCTGCTGGCCTGGTGCGACGCCCGCGGCCTGGACTCCCTGGCCGATCTCGACGACACCGCCCAGGACCTGCTGCTGGCCCACCTGCGCGACCTGGAGTGCAGCACCTCCACCAAGGCCAACGTGCTCACCGAGGTCCGTCGACTGTGGAGCTTCCGCCACCTGCTCCCGCAACAGCTCCGCCTGCCCGACCCACCACCGTGGGGCGGCGACGACACCCGCGACCTGCTGGGGGCCTCGCACCCCGGCCTGGAAAACCGCACCCCACGCATCTACCCGGCCACCATCGCGCCGCTGCTGACCTGGTCGATCCGGTTCGTCACCGACCTGGCCGACGACATCATCGCCGCCTACCGGCAGTGGGCGGCACTGAGCACCGGCACCCCGCCCACCAGCGGCGTGTTGGAGTCAACCCCGCACGACACCGGCCAGCGGCTGTCGCAGGTGGTCGAGGTGCTCGCCGCGCACGGGCTCGGCATCCCCGGCAACACCCGCCGCGGCGGCCACACGATCCACTGGAGCCACTTGGGCCGCCTGATCGGCCGCCACCACGACCAGGTCCGCAAACACGAGCGGCTCCTACGTAGCAGCGCCTTCCGATCGACGACGACGCCTACCTGCCCTGCCCGGTCACCGGGCGGCTGGACGGCGCGCCGTGGCGGGCCAAGCCGATCCCGTTCGCACAGGCACCCACCCTGGCCCGGCACCTCAGCGCCGCCTGCTTCGTCGTCATCGCCTACCTGTCCGGCATGCGCCCCGGCGAGGTTCTCAGCCTGCAACGCGGCGCCGCCGAACACGACGAGGACACCGGCCTGTGGCTGCTGCACGGCTGGCACTGGAAGGACGTCACCGGACCCGACGGCGCCAAGCTCGTCACCGGCGCCGAACGCGCCGACCCGTGGGTCATGCACGAGGTCGCCGCCCAAGCCGTCGCCGTCCTCGAACAGTTGCACGACAACACGTGGCTGTGGCCCGACACCCTGTTCGTCGCCGAACGCCGACGCCACCTCAACCGCCGCGTCGGCGCCGCCCGCACCGACAAGGCCATCACCCGCGACATCCGCCTGTTCACCGAGTGGATCAACACCTACTGCCAGGCCAACGCCCGCGCCGACACCATCCCCGCCGACCCGTCCGGCCCGCTCACCCCGTCCCGGTTCCGCCGCACCCTGGCCTGGAACATCGTGCGCCAGCCCAAAGGCCTCGTCGCCGCAGCCATCCAGTACGGCCACATCCAGGTCCGCATCACCCAGGGCTACGCCGGCAGCGCCGACTCCGGCTTCCTCGACGACCTGTGCTTCGAAGACTGGCTGCTACGCCTGGAACAGTTCGCCGAAGCCCACCAGCACCTCGCCGACGGCGGGCACGTCAGCGGCCCCGCCGCCGACGAGTACCGCCGCCGCGTCGGCGAGGTCCACGCCCGCTTCGCCGGCCGCGTCGTGCACACCACCCGCCAGGCCCGCAACCTCATCGCAGACCCGGCGCTGCAGGTCTTTCCCGGCCGTGCCATGCACTGCGTGCTCAACCAGACCACCGCCATGTGCCAGCTGCGCGAAGGCGCCGACCACACGGTCACCCCCGACATCGACGACTGCCGGCCCCGCTGCCCGAACATCGCCCGCACCGACGCCGACATCGGCGCCCTCCGCGCCGACCTGCGCCGCCTCGACGACCGCCTCGACGATCCGCTCGCCCCAGCACCCCGCCGCGCCCGCGACCAAGCCAACGCGCAACGCCTGCGCACCCTCATCTCCCGCCACGAGCAGCACCAGGAGACGCCGTGCCCAACCCCGACATCCGCATCCACATCGCGACCACCATCGACCAGCTCCTCGACGGGCAGATCCCCGGCCCGCTCACCGTCGTCCGGCTCGCCGAAGCCGCCGGCGTCAAACGATGGGTCCTCACCCACCAGCACCCCGACCTCATGCGCGACTTCCAGCACCGCGCCGCCCACATCAACCGCGACAACCCCGAGGTCATCAAGCTGCGCCAGCGCATCACCGAACTCGACACCCACAACAAGCAGCTCCGCGCCCGAAACCGCGAACTGAACGACCTCGTCGACCGCTACGCCCAGGTGATCAACGAACTCGCCCGGCGCCTGGACATCCCCGCCAGCCAGGCAGCCGACGTCATCCCCTTTCCCGGCCGCACCTAACGACCGGCCACCCCTCCTGGAAAGCCGACCACCCTTGCCCCTCGCAACACGAAAAAGCGCGCAGAGAACCAACCCGATGCCCGAGTCGGTGACCGACCGGCTTTCGACCAGCTACGAGCTCGTCTTTCTGCTCACCCGATCGCCGGTGTACTTCTTCGACCTCGACCCGATCCGGCTGCCACTCAAGCACCCCGACGCCGCGGACGGCAGCCGCGTGTTCGGCGGCGTCCACAAAGGACGAATCGGCGGGATCGACGCCACCGCCCGCCGCCGTGGCGGCGCGACCTACGGCCCGCCGGCCGCCGGCAAATACCAGCCCGACCGCACCGACCAGCGCATCCGCGCCCACCGCGGCAACCTCGCCGTCACCGGCCAGGCCCACACCGCCGCCCACACCCGGGGCCGCAACCCCGGCGACGTGTGGACGCTGCCGACCCGCCCCTACCGGGGGGCGCACACCGCCCCGTTCCCGATCGACATCCCGTGGCGGGCCATCGCCGCCGGCTGCCCACCGGGCGGGCACGTCCTCGACCCGTTCTCCGGCGCGGCGACCACCGGCGTCGCCGCCCTGCAACACGGCTGCACCTACACCGGCATCGACATCAGCCCGGCCTTCCACGACTTGGCGCTGCGCCGACTCGCCCCGTACCTGCCCGACCCCCCACCGGCCGGTGGTGGGTGATGGGCCTGCGCACCGTCCCGGTCACCTTCGCCCAAGCGCGGGCCTTCGTCGCCGACTGGCACCGCCACCACCGCCGCCCACCCGCGGGCCACAAGTTCAGCATCGGCGTGGCCACCGACGACGGCGTCCTCGTCGGCGTCGCGATCGTCGGCCGCCCGATCGCCCGCCTGCTCGACGACGGCCACACCCTCGAAGTCCGCAGGCTATGCACCGACGGCCACCGCAACGCGTGCAGCCTGCTCTACGCCGCCGCCTGGCAGGCCACCAAAGCCCTCGGCTACCGGCGGCTGGTCACCTACACCCAGCAAGGCGAAAGCGGCGCCAGCCTACGCGCCGCCGGCTGGCGGATCGTCGCCGCCCGCCCGCCGGCCCCCGGCTGGAGCAGGCCCAGCCGCCCCCGCGACGACCACGGCACCGACCACATCGCCCGGCTGCGCTGGCAGCCACCCGACCCCGCCGACACCCCTGCCGCACCGCCATCACGTCGATCACCCGCCGGCAGCGCGGCCGGGCGCGAGCGCCCCCGCCGGCCGGCGCCCGCCGGCCACGACCCAGCCGGTGACACCACCACGCGGGCGACACCCCGCCCCTCCACCACGCCGGGAGACCCCACACCATGACCACCCCACGCCAACCCACCCGCGACCCCGCACCCCACGACCCGGCCACCCCATCCGCCGCCGGTGGCGGGACAGCCGTCGACACCCGCGTCACGGCACCCGGCCGCCGGCCGCCCTGGCGGGCCCGGCGGCCCGGCCCGGTCACCGCCCTGCTGTGCTTCGTCGCGCTGGCCGCCGCCGCCAACGCCCTGGCCTACCAGCACCCGCTGGTCCCGGTCGGCCTCGGGCTTTCCGCCACCCCGGTCGCGTTCGCCGTGGCCGTCATCGACACGCCGACCCGCTGGCTGCACCGCCACGGCGGGCAGCGGCTGGTCTTCGCCGCCGTCATCGCCGCGACCGTGGCCTCCTGCGCCGTCGCCGGCCCGTTCGGGCTCGCCTGGGGCATCGCCTACCTGGCCGCCGAACTGGTCGGGCTGTGCACCTGGCGGCGGCTGGACGACCTGCGCGCCCACCGGGTCCTGGTCACCGCTGGGGCGCTGCTGGAACTGCTGGTCCAAGCGGGTGTGTACGCGTGGCTGGTCTCCGGCGTCGTCGCGGTCACCGTGCCCGGCCAGCTCCTGGGCACCGCCTGGGGCCTGTCGGCCGTCGCCGTGCCCGTCGCGGCCGTGCGCGCGGTTCGCGAGCTGCGCCACCGCATACCGGCCGTCGCCGGCGGCGCTCCACGAACCGGCAGCAACCTGCGCCCGCCGTCCCTGGGTGCCCCGCGCGAGCGAGGGCGAGCCGCCGGCGCTGCCGCGGCCGTCGCGGTGTTCGCCACCGCCGTGGCCGCGGCGAACTGGCTGACCTCCCGCTACGGGCTCATCCCGGTCGGGTTGGGCCTGTCGGCCACCGCCGGGACCTACGCCGCCGGGCTGTGCCTGCTGGCACGCGACTGGGTGCACGACGCCGCCGGACGCGTCGCGGTGCTGGCCGCCATCGGCGCCGGCGGTATGGCCAGCGCGGTGATGGCCGGGCACCGCCTCGCCTTCGCGTCAGCGGCGGCGTTCGTGGCCTCGGAGCTGGCCGATCTGCTGGTCTACCGGCCGCTGCGCCGCCGCGGCTGGGCCCGCGCCGCGCTGGCCTCGGGCGCGGTCGGCGCACCCGCGGACACCGTGCTGTTCCTCGCCCTGGCCGGACTCCCGGTCCGGGCCGCCGTGCCCGGCCAACTCCTGGCGAAGATGACCGCGACCGCGATCCCGGTGGCGGTCGTATTGGTCGCCCGTGCGCTACTACGCCACCGCCTCCGGCCCCAGGGTGCGTGAGGCGATGCGGGCCGGGCTGCTGGGCCAGATCGCCACCCCGGGCAGCGGGCACCGGGTGCTGCCCGGGGTGGACTGGTGCGCCGACAACGCCGCCTTTCCCGGCGAGGACACGTACCTGGCCTGGCTGTCCGCCCGCGCCGCACACGCCGGGCGGTGCGCGTTCTCCACCGCCCCCGACGTTCCCTTCGACGCCGCCGCGACGCTGGCCCGGTCGCTGCCGATGCTCGACCGGATCCGCGCCGCCGGATTCCCCGTGGCGGTCGTCGCCCAGGATGGCCTGGAAGACCTGGCCGTGCCCTGGGACGACATCGACGCCCTGTTCATCGGGCCACGGCCTGGAAGCTCGGGCCGGCGGCCGCCGACCTTGCCGGGCAGGCTCGCGCCCGTGGCCTGTGGGTGCACCTCGGGTCAACAGCCTCACCCGCCTGCGCTACGCCCAGGCGATCGGCTGCCACTCGGTGGACTTAACCGACCGGCACCTTCCTTGCGTTCCTACGGACCCGACCGCAACCTGCCGGTCCTGCTGCGGTGGCTCTCGGCGATCCACATCCCACCGCCGGCAAGACCCCACGCCTCGCCACCAGCCCAGCCCCCGTCGAGCCGGCGACCCGCCCCGCGACTGCCGTGCGCCGCCCCGCCTCCGCTTCCCCTGTCGGGCATGCCGGCGCCGACCGTCGCCACGACCCACCCTGCCGACCCTTCCCGGTTGCCGCGCCTGTGACCGAACCAACGCCCGCGATGCCCCCTTTTCGGGAGTGACCTGTCATGACAAGCAACAGCCCCGACGCGCCGACACCGCCAGCGGTACCACCGCTACCCGCTGCGGGCCGCGACACCAGGCCGGTATGGACCGAGGACCGCATCCGGGCGCTGGGTGCGGTCACCGACCTGCCCACCGCCGCGTCGATCTTCGGCCTGGGCCGTGCCCTGGCCTACGAACTGGCCAAAAACGGCGACTTCCCGGTCCCGGTCATCCGGGTCGGCACCCGCTACCGGGTCCCGGTCGCGGCGATCCTGGCCACCCTGCGCCTGCCACCCGAGCCGCCGACTTGATCGACGCGTCGATCCGAGCGTGGATCACCACCAGCAAATCAGCAGCATCCACCCGCAGCACACCACCACATCCGGACAAGGAGACCCTGCGATGACGGACGGATCCGTCTACAAACGCTGCACCTGCAACGACCCCGAAACCGGGCGGCGGCTGGGCGGCAAATGCCCGAAGCTGCGCCGCGCCGGCGGCGCCTGGCACCCCACCCACGGCACCTGGGGCTACCAGCTCGAACTGCCCACCCCGCCCGGGCAGCGCCGCCGGCAGCTACGCGCCAGCGGCTTCGACAGCCGCGACGACGCCATCGCCGAACGCGACCAGGCCCGGGCCCTGCTCGACCTGGCCGGCGACGACGGGCACCTACGCATCCAGATCGCCGACCTGCTGGCCGACCGCGACCGCGGCGACCCGCTGCCCGACCGCGACACCGTCGCCCGGCGCATCCGCGCCGGCCTGCCCGCCACCGTGGCGACCACCACCGCCGAATACCTCCATGCGTGGCTGGCCGGCCGGCGCGGCCTGGCCGAGAAAACCCTACGCGGCTACGACGACCACATCCGCCTCTACCTGGTACCGCACCTCGGCGACATCCCCATCCAGGACCTCGGCACCCGCCACATCGAGGCCATGTTCGCCGCCCTGGAAGGGCGCAACGCCGCCATCCGCACCGCCCGCGCCAGCACGGACCCCGACGTGCGGGCCACCGTCAAAGGAGTCCGGCCGCTGTCGGCGGCCAGCCTGCAACGGCTGCGCGCCACCCTGCGCAAGGCCCTCAACGACGCCATCCACAAGGCGAAGATCCGCGACAGCAACCCGGCCGTCGGCATCGAGCTGGCCTCCGGCAAGCGACCCAAGGCCCGGGTCTGGACCGCGAAGGCGGTGGCGCGGTGGAAGGTCACCGGGCAACGGCCCGGCCCGGTCATGGTGTGGCCGCCGTCTCTGGCCGGGGCGTTCCTGGACTACGCGCAGGCCCACGACATCGTCCTGTACGCCATGTACCTGCTCATCCTGCACCGCGCGCTGCGCCGCGGCGAGGCGTGCGGGCTGCGCGACCACGACGTCGACCTCGACAACGCACACCTGACCATCATCAAACAGATCACCACCGTCGGGTACCGGCCCATCACCACCGACGTCAAAAGCGACGCCGGGGACCGGGTCATCCCGCTCGGCCCGACCACCGTCGCGGCGCTACGCGACTACCTGACCATGCGCGAGCGGTGGCAGCAGGTCTGCGGCGCCGGACCCGGCCGACCATCCGCCATCGCAACTCCCGAATACCTCAGGTGTTGCGATGATCATTGGAATCCGCCTACACCTCCGTCATCCTCGAACTGCAACGCGAAAACGCCGACGCCGCCGCCGACCTGATTCCCCGTGACGTCCCGCGGGACCCACCGCAAGCAGCGGCCTGACCCGACCACCCGGCCCAACCAGGCCCGTCCGCAGCCCAACCCGGCCGCGGCCCGTGTGACACGTCCTGCCCACCGCGTCGCAACGGGGGCAGGACGTGCGGCTTGGTGTCTTGCGACACCGGCCGGCATGAACCACCGGCGCGCCACCCACCCCGCCGGGCAGATGCTGCGCAGAGCCCCCACGGCGGCCCGCGAGCACGTGGCCGCAGCGAGGTCACCGGGGCGCCCATGTTCGCCTCCTACGCCCGACAGCGCCACGCACCAGCAGGTCGGCGGCGGCGTCTGCCCTACCCCCTCTGGCGAACCGCATCTGGACGTCACCCCACTACCGGGTGGCGGGTTGGAGTGGCGGGTTGGACCAGTGCCACACTGGTCCAACCCGAACGAGCCGGGCAAGCGTGGGGGAAGGGAGCGCGGTGGCACGACGCGGGAAGTTCGCCCGCCTGGTCGACGACTTCGTCTCGACCGTCGACGAGCTCGGCGGCAGCGTCGACCCCGCCGTGGTGGCCGCCGAGTTGCAGGCCCGCATCGACGCCATCGCCGTGCAGTTGCGCGTCACGACCCAGACCGTGCTGCGTACCTACATCGACGACGACTGGGGCCGGGAGATGGCCACCACCATGATGGCCGACGTGCAACGCCGCCACGCGGTGCCCGCCGGGCCGCCCGAACACCTCGCGGTGCGGGTCGCCGGGCGGCTGCTGGCCGCGCTCGGCCAGGCGCTGATCTACGCCACCGCCAACGGCGACGCGCAGCAGCCGGTCCCGGTGATGGACCTGCGGCAGGCCGCCGAGGCGGTGTCCGGGCTGGGGCTGGCCATCCGGGACGCCCCGCCCGGCGATCAGCTCGTCACCGTCGGCGCGGACGTCGTGGCGTGGACCCTGGCGACCCTGGAGGTTCTGCGCGACCAGCTGGCCACCGGCGCCTGGTCGTTCTGTCCCTGCGGGGAGAACCACGGCCAGGACGCCACCGACGCGCAGGTGCTGGCCGTGGTCCGCAACGACCTGCTGCACCTGCCCTCGGCCGCACCGTCGGCACCGTCACCCGACCGGGCCAGCTGATTACGGGGCGTCGCGGCGGGGCCGGGCCGGGGCATCCTGAACAGGTGGCTTTGGTCCCGCCCGAACTCGCGCCGCGTTGGCGTGACCTGCCGGCGCTGGCCTGGCTCGCGACGGTCCGGTTCGCCGGCCCGGTCGGGCGGATACCGGTGCTCGGGGCGTCGCCCGGTTGGGAAGCTGGCCGGCCACGATGATGAGCCTCGCCGGCGCCTGCGCCGAAGGGGCCTGCGCCGCGCGTCGGCGCGCCGCGGTGGTGACCGTGCGCCGCCACCACCCCCGGCGGTTGCGGTGGCGGCACGCCCTGGTGTTCCTGGCCAGCCTTCCCATCGGCGTCGGCGTGCTGCTGATCGTCCCGCTCGGGTTGCTGGCCGGTGGCCTGCTCGCCCGACGCCTGGGCTGGCCGGCGGGCACCACCGCCGCGACGGTGGCCGCCGTCGCCGCGTTCTGCACGATCGCCGCGGTCGTGGTGGCGTGCGTCGCGCCCGGCCTGGGCGCCGTCGCACCCCGGGACCGGGCGCTGGCCCGTGAATGGGCCGGCCACCACGGCGTGGTGCTGCTGGAAGCCAGCATGTTGGTCGCCGCCACCGACCAGCCCCGTGCCGCAACCGTCCTGGTGCGCCGACTGCTGGCCCACGCCGACCGCAACCAGTTCGCGGTGATCGCCCGCCCCCGCAACCCGCAGGTGGCCGGCATGTACCGCGCGCTGCGGTTCGCCCCGCTGCCCGCCGGCAGCGGAAGGATCCTGCTGCGTCCACATCAGACCGCCGCGGGGGCAGGCGAGTTCGCTGGGCCCGCCGCACCACCGCGGCTAGCGTCACCACGCGGCTGAGTCTGTCGCCCTCCGGACGGGACGGGCCATCCGGTGCTTGTCGCTGTCGGCCGCGAGTACCGCAGCCGCCCCTTCGGCCTGCGTACGTGGGGGAAACCACCAGGTAGCCCACACGGCCAGACAAGCGCGGCACCCGCGGTCCGCGTCCGCTCCATGCTGCGCGACTACCTCAGCCCCCGGCGCCCAACGTGCCGGCCCGATCCTCGCCGTGACGCCAGCGTCCCGAAGCGAGCTTCTGCGGGCCGGCGGGTCGGCGACCAGTTCGCGGCGTCTTGGCGGCTGGGCCTGGCGGCTGGCCTCGTCCTGGGCCAAGTCCCAATGCTCAGCCCGTCCCTGCTCTCGGATTCTGGCTGGCGCGGCGGTCTTTGTTCACCCGCGCACCCGGATACCGGCCAGGCAAGATCCTTTGCCGTCCGGCGGTAGGGGCAGGCAGCACCCAGACCCGGCGGTCCGTACCGGGTGACCCACGTCGGTGCCCGGCCAGCCGGTGTCGCCGGACGGCCGTTCGGCCGTGCCATCAGTATCTGCGAACGAGGGGACAGGCGCGGTCCGGATGCCTCTGGCCGCGTGGTGTTGTCGAGCCTGCCGACGGCATCGACGTAGGCCCGTCCGAGGTGTCCGCCGCCACCGCCGGTCGAGCCCCGCGACGGCGCACCGGAGCGGACAAGGGCCGTGGAGGGCTCCAGCCCCGGCCGGTGCTGGTCCATGCCGCCCCCGGTTCCACCTAGTATCAACCGGTCACCTACTCCGGCGTGAGGTGAGGAGCCACGATCATGGGCGAGGCCGCCCGACGCCGCCGCGCCGCCGCGGCGGGTTCGCGACCGGGTCCGGCCGGGCGTGCCTCGGCGGCCGGGACGGATCCGCGCGAGGAGGCGGTGGCTGCGATGGCGCGCCTGCTGCGGGGCAACCGGCCCGGTCGGGTGAGCCTGGCCGGCGCCTATGCCCTGGGCTACGGCGCGCTGGGTATGGCCCAGCACGACGATGACGGCCCGGACTGGTTCCACGAGCTCGACCCGCTGGACACCCTGTTCCTGGGCACCGCCTTCCCCGGCGAGTTCCACGACGAGTACGAGTTCGGCAACGCGCGCACCGCGTGGCTGCGGCAGATGCGCACCACCGCACACTGGCGGGGGATCGAACGGTTCGTCGCCGAGGTCGTGCAGGCCAGCCAAGACCACCAGATGCCCGTCGACGAGGGCGAGTTGATGCTGCTGGTCGCCGGCCGGCTGGAAGCCGCCGGGCTGGACCAGCGTAAGCTGCCCGCCACGCTGCTGCCGGGCACCGCCCTGGCCGACGCCCGGTTCCTGCGCGGCCCCGACCCCACGCTCGTGCTGCCCACCGCAGCGGCCGACGCCGCCGAGCACGTCGCACGGCTGCGGGCCGGCACTCAGGTCAACCTGGCCCACGACGGCACCTGCGCCGACGCGCTGCGCGAAGGGCTGCACCTGCTGGGCCGCACCGGCATCGACGTGCGCGCCGACCCGGCCATACTGCTGATCGCCCTGTACCTGGCGCTGGTCGCCGCCGACAGCGAACAGCTGTCCGACGCGCCGCCACGCGCCGAAGCGTGGGCCCTCGGGCTGGCCGAAGACTCACCCCTGGTCCCGGCCGTCGACGTCCTGCTGCTGGCCGCCGACCGGGGACTGGACGTGGACGCCACCCTCGGCCACCTGTTCGCCGTGCCCGCCTTCACCCAGCCGGTACCCGACGGCGACCGGCGGTTCACCTCGGCCCCCGGCGGTGCCCTGACCGACGTGGCGTTCGAGTTGGGCTTCCGGCAGGTCGACACCCGCGACGCCAAGGTCCTGGCTATGGACGCCGACGCCAAGACCATGTTCCAGGCCCAGCTACGCGCGTTCGAGGACAAGTTCGGCCGCCCGCCCGGCCCCGGCGACCCAGTGTTCTTCGACCCCGACGCCGACGAACCCCGCCCCATGCCGCTTGCCGGCATGGAACGCGCCAGCACCGACATGCTGCGGGCGGCCGGCGTGTGCGGGGCGTGGATCTACGCCTGCCAGCACACCGGCGGGCTGCTGCCACGCCCCGACGGCACCTTCAACACCGCCGCCGACGCTGCGGAATGGCAGGAGGCCGTCGACCGGTACCTGCGCACCCATCCCGGCGAAACCGTCGACGAGGCCGCCGAACTCGCCAAACTCCGTGCGATGCTCGCGATGATCAGCCTGGACATGGCGGCCGGCAACCCCGAGCTCGGCGCGTCGCTGGCCCGCCAGCTGCACCAGGCCGGACCCCTCACCCCGGGCAGCGACGCCGAGGTCGTCGCCGAGTTCCTGCACGCCGCCGCCGACACCATCACCCAACGCCTCGGCGACCCGGCGACCGTCCAGACGGCCGCCGAACTGGCCCGCAGCTGGTCGGGCGCCGCCATGGCCCGACGCGTCCGGGACGCGGCCACCGGCGACCCCGACGACGTCGACCTGGACATCCTGCTCGCCTTCGCCGCGGCCCGGCTCGCCGTTCCCTGACCCGCCGCGGGTACCACGTATATCGTTGCCTTCAGGGCACCGGCGGAGGGTCGGGTGACCCTCAGGTTCGCGTGTCGGCCCTGACGCACCGGCCGCCCGCCCGGTACCCGCCCAGCGCACCAACGCCCGGACCACGGGCGTTGCCTGGCCCGTGGCCGTCTCCGACGCCCTGGCCGGCAAGCAGCACCCATCCTGAGTCTGGGCCATCGTCCCGACCGCCCCGCCAGCAAGCAGTTATACGGTCCCGGCAGGCTTGTCGGAGGCTGCGGGTACTGTGTTGCGGGTACTGTGACGGGTGACCGATACCTTGAGTACGCGAGGTGTGGCCCCGGTACCCCGAGCAGGGTCCTCGTGGAGCCGCACCCGTACAGGAGCCGCATGAGCCATCCCAGGTCCGAGGCTGCCCGCGAACATCGCGTCAACCGGGCGGCGGTGCCCCGGGTTGAGTTGTTCAGCCATCCACCGCAGGCCGAGGTGTACGAGCGGCCCTCCCTGGTCGGCCACGGTGACGGCGTCGACTGGCGAGCGACGCCGTTTTCGGGCGGGGCCGCCGAGCAACGCCGCAGCCTCCTCGCCGACGAGGAGGACTAACCGACGGGCCACCAGCGACAGCCCCGCCAGCGTCCAAGTGCAACGACGAACCAGGGGCGCCGCTGGTCCCGGGTGAACCGGCTCCAGACGTCAGTCTGGCCATACCAGGCACCTCCATCGAGTTGCCGGTGCCACAAGGGGGCCGACAGGCATGACAGACGTCGACAAGCGCAAGATCCTCCAGATCCTGCACGATCGAGACTGCACGCCAGCGCGGAGTGGGTGGACCGGCAGCTACCGGAGCGGGTCGATATCGAAAGGAACGCCGGACTGCTCGCGACCCTGCACATCAGCTCAGCCGAGCTCACCGATCCTCAGCCGTGACGCGGCTCAGGGATTCCCGACCCATGACCACGCCGCGGGCGACACGTCGACCAAGGTCATGCGCGGCAACACACGACCACGCGGTGCCCCGCACCCGTCCGGTTCGACACGGGGCCACATCACCGCGGTCCATGCCTGGTGGCCGGGCCAGCCCTGCGGCCGGTCCGGCCCGGCGCGCCCGGTGAATCTAGGGCCATTCATCGCGGCGAGGTGGGCGCACCACGTCCTGATAGCGGGGCAGGCTGGCGCCGTAGATGCGGAAGTTGAGCCGGGCGTCGGCGAGGCTCAGGTCCTCGTTGAGGCCGTCGGTGGCCGCATCGCAGTGCCTGCCTGCTTGGCCATCGTCGGTCCAGTAGCAGACCGGGCAGGTGCTACACCCGGTTCGATAGCCGCAGCAGGGACATCGAGGCGCTGTCTGCTGACCCACGCCGGCAAGCCTTCCACGTCCATCATCGAGGCAACAGGGCTGCCCGGGGGACAGGATCTCGCCCTCCTCTGGGGGCCGGCTCGACGCGGGACACGCAGACTGCCAGGGCGGGAAGGACACCAGCCCATCGCCGCCACCGGCTCGACAGATACTCTACGGAACCAGTCGCAATTGGAGCATGCGCCGCAACAGATGCCCGCCGACCCGCAAAACGCTGCTGCTCCGCCGGCGGACACCAGCGGCTGGCCGACGCCGGCCCGGTTCACCCGCGTCGGCGCCCACCGCGGTCAGGACACATGGCCCCGAGGCGCCCGATGGACCCGGGCCGCGCTGCCTGGTCGTCCCCGCCGCCCCGCACCGCACCCGCTGCGGCGCCCGCTCGTCGCGGCATGCGAGCAGGCGGGACTCGGGCAGTACCGTGAGGCGACTTCCTCATGGCGGCACACCGCCGCTGTCCGGCACGATCATGACGTCCGCACGGTCCGGGTGTACCGAACCGGGGGGACGTCGGTAGGCCTTGGCAAGGCACGGCGAGAGGCGACAGCAGCGGCGCATGGCTACCCGTAGGCAGAAGACGAAGCACCGTCGACGTGCCACGCAGCACGCTCAGCGATCGACGCTCGCGCCGCCGGGCGGATGGCTCAGCGACGACCGGTGGCTGGCGTGGACCCGCGACCACGGCCTCGACCTGAGCGAGCGTGACCAGTTGCTCGACAGCGTGGCCGTCGGGCTCACCGTCCTGTGCTGGCGCAACACGTGCCTGGAGGACGTCCACGCCGGCGCGGAGCGCCTCCAACGCCTGCGGCGGCAAGGCAAGGATCCAGACGACCCCGCCGTGCAGGCCGACGAGACGCGGGCGCGACGCGACCACCACGACGCGCTGGACGCCAACTGGGCTGTGCTCGCCGATGCCGACCCCGACGAGTCGGCGCGGATCAATGTGCTGCTGGACGGCCGCGGGCAGGGGTTCGGCATCCCCGACGACGTGATGATGCGGCTCAACATCAGCACTGCCATGGATGTGCGCGAGCTGCTCGACCAGCTCCTGCCGGAGTCGGTCACAGTAGCGGGCACCGAACTGGGCTACGACCGGCGATCGGTCCCCGACCACGTCGCGGCGGTGGTCGACCTGCTGCAAGACCCGGACCGCGAACTCACCGTGGGCGGCACCAGCATCACCGCCGGCGACGTCCTCGGCGACACCTGGGACGAGTACGCCGAGGACGTCGCCGGCAAGGTCTCCGCCCATGTCAGAGTCTGTGACCTTGTTGGCGCCAGTCGCGCCCTCTGGTACATGGGGCTGTCGGGCATTCTGTATGCGTCGGCCTGGTTTCCCAACCCGTGGTGGACCCGGGCGGTGGATCTGCTGCGCCGCGCCGCAGTCGACAGCCCGATGGCCGACGTCTTCCACTCGCCGGGGCGGATGGCGTCGGTCCCGTTGCCCGAGGCGGAGTTCTGGCAGACGCTGCTGAGCACGCCTGCCCGGCTGAGCGGCCCGCAGTGCGTGTGGGTTCAACGCAGCCGCCTGGGCGAGGTCATCCGCGCGGTTCGCGACACCGACCGGCAGCGTCTGGGGCCCCTGGACGATCGTGAACGGTTCAGCGGCTTCGCCGCGATGTTCTGACCATGCACGCTGCCCCGGGGCAGATCACTGCCGCTCGCCGAGCCGGTAAGAACGTCGTCGCGACCTGCCGCAGACGCGCCGCGCACCGACGTTGACCCATTCCCGTGGCGGTGACCTCATTGGCGGTGGTTGCGGCGCCTTGCCGGCGTAGCCGGCGGTTGCAGCCGGGATCCGGAGGCCGAGGTCGCCGGCCCGCCAAGCCCCGGCGTGGGAACGAGGTGCCGGGTCAGCCCGTGGGGAGCAACGGCAGTCAGTTGACGCCGGGTACCAGAGCCTTCAGATCCGTAGCAACGCGGTGTGCGAGATCCTGGCCGTCGCGGGATGTCCACCGGTACGAGGCGCCCACCGCCTCAGGACGCGCGCCAGCAGGCGGCGTCATGAACGTTCCGGTCGTGACAGCGATCATCCACTGGCATGCTGATGGACGGGGCAGCAGCAGCCCCGGGCTCCCAGGTTTGACGCCGAAACGCCGCAACCCCTGGCCTTGGCGGCCGTCCCAGACGTCGTCGGCGACGACCAGGCCCGCCTGCACGAGCAGCCAGCGCTGCCACGTCTCGACGTCCGGGTCCTTGCATAGCCACATGGTGTACGTCCCGGCCATCGTTTCGTCGTCGCTCCACCAGCACCGGGCCTCGGGGTCCATGGCCTGCGCGCCATCACGTCGAAGGCCCAGCAGCGCGACTTCCAGCGGGTCCAGCAGGTCGTCGTAGGCCCGGCGCAGCACGCGTCCGGCCGCGTCACTCAGCGACAACGTGCGGTCCGGGTGGACGCGCCAGTCGTGCACCGTAGCCGGGACCTGCGGTCGCAGATGAGCGTGCAGCGCGGCGATCACGACCGGAACCCCCTGGTCGTTGCGACGCAGGTGCTCATCTCGCGGCACCCGTACCAGCCACGAGTAGTACGGCACCCCATCGACGGCATCATCGTCGCAGCACTGGACGAACACGCACCCGAGCGAGCCCGCCAACTCCGTCATCGCCTGCGCCGTGCGATCACCAACACCTGGCTCGGTCAGCGCGCCGGGATCCCAGACCTGCAGGTCCCATACAACCCAATCCAGGTCGTCCAGCCCGTGCTCACCCATCGCACCATTGTGACGTCGGCACGAGTTCGGGGTTGAGAAGGGCCGGAGCCCGGAGGTGGGGCACTGAGAATGATCTTGCTTGGTGCGACCGCCACCTACGAACTCTGCCGGGCCGCCCAGCCTACCCGCCCATCCTGCCCATGCCCGTCAACCAGCCCGCCCGGATGACCGAGCACCGAATCGGCCACCGGCTCGTCGTCGTAGAGGCCGCCGCCTTCGCGCCAGCTCTGCGCCTGCTCGGCTCGGACCTGCTCGCGCAGGTCGGGCAGCGCCTCGTCCAGGGCGGCCACCACCGCGCCCAGCCGCGCTCCAGGACCGAACCCGGCCAGC
>WNFV01001880.1_pt1 | contig 28277 bp, 23 predicted proteins | sample 5400101 | NCBI WGS metagenome assembly WNFV01 (sample SAMN13153361, study PRJNA577476) | soil metagenome | isolation source: 115 cm soil or saprolite under grassland replicate 1 | place: USA:California | collected 2016-06-15
CGGGCGGTGCGTGTCATCCCCGAGCCCGGGCCCGGCCCGATTCGAGCGCACGACGCCGCTGGGCGGCTCGTCGCGCTCGGTCACGCGGACGCGCTGCGGCGGACTTTCGTGCCGGAGAAAGTGCTCAACTGAAGGTTGATATTGGACTCCCGGCGGAGCCCATCGGGCCCGTCGCGCTCACGGTGGGCAGCTTCGACGGCGTGCACCTGGGCCACATCGACGTCATGCGACACGCGGTGCGCTCGGCAAAGGAGCTTGGCGGCCAATCCGCGCTGATCACGTTCGAACCTCATCCACGCTGCGTGCTCGACCCGGCGAACTGCCCCTCGTCGATCACGGCGTTGCACGAGAAGCTGACCCTGGTCGGCCAGGCGGGCATCGACCACGCGGTCGTCCTGCGCTTCGACCGGGCGCTCTCATCATTGTCGCCCCAGGAGTTCGTCGACCAGCTGTCGACTGCGATGGAGATCCGTCGCTGGACGATCGGCTTTGACTTTGCGTTCGGCCGCGGCCGGACCGGCAACGCGCAATGGCTGCGTGCTCACGGCCATGACGTCGAGGTCATCCCACCTTTCCAGGTCGACGGCCACGAGCTGCACAGCTCGGAGATCAGGCGCCTGATCACAGCAGGGGAGGTGGAGGCCGCAAACCGGCTGCTCGGCCGCAACTACTCGATGAGCGGTCCGGTGGAGGCCGGGGACGCCGTGGGGCGGCAGCTCGGCTTCCCGACCGCCAACATCGGCATCGAGCCGAACAAGCTCGTCCCCGCGCTCGGCGCCTACGCCGGCCGGGTGAAGGCTCCTGAAGGTCAGTTCGTGGCGGCGCTCTCGGTGGGTTACAGGCCGACTTTCGGAGGCACGCAGCTGCGCGTGGAGGCATTCCTGCTCGACTTCGAAGGCGACCTCTACCAGCAGAGGCTGGAGTTGCAGTTCATTCGTTATCTGCATCCGGACATCAAGTTCCCGACGCCGGCCGACCTCGTCCAGCAGCTGAAGCGCGACGTCGCGGACACCCGCCGCATCGTCTCGGATTGACGACCGTCCTTGTGATCGGCGGGGGCATCGCGGGTTACTGCGCGGCGCTGGCCGGGCGACGCAGCGGTGCGGAGGTCACCGTCGTGGCGAGGGCGCCGGGGGCGACCGCTCTCTACGCCGGAGGGATGGAGATCGTCGACGACATCGACGCCATCCTCCGGACTTCGCATCACCCGTTGACTCGCCTTGGCATCGACGCCGTCGGCCTCGCCACCGAGCTGGACACCGCGATCTCGACCCTGCAGCTCGCCCTCAGCAAGGAGGGCCTCAAGTTCGAGGGAGGCTGGCGAAAGCGCGGCCTGTACGCCGACATCCACGGACTTGCGCGTGCGGCCAACGTCGTCCCCGAGTCGGTCGCGCCGGGTGAGCTCGGCGCGCTCAGCGGGAAGCGCGTCGCGGTGATCGGGGTGGCCCAGGTTGGCGACTACGACGCCTCGTCGACCGCCCTGGCCCTCAAGGAGCTGCACGGCATCGATGCGTTTGCCGAGGAGGTGTCGATCGCCGACCTGCCAGTCGCGGCATCCCTTACCGACCTCTACGGCCGCCGGGCCCCCGCGCCTCGGGCCCGAGGTGCGGCGATCGCCTACCCGCCCGGTTTCACCAACCTCCCCGCCGACGGCTTTGAGCTCCTCGCCTCGCCTCCCTCGCCGCACGGCTGGCGGCTGCAGCAGGCGATCGGGCTGGGTGCCGGCCGGGGCGAGGTCATTTCGTTCGAGACGGCGGGTGACAGGATCACCGCCGCGCGATCGCGCGACCGCTCGTTCCACGCCGACGCCTTCGTGCTGGCGACAGGCCGGCATATCGGTGGCGGTCTGCTCGCCGGACGGGCGACCACGGAGCCCCTGCTGGGGCTTGGAGTTTTCTACGAAGGGCGGCCTGTGGCGAGTCTCGGCACCAGGCTGCACCACCTGAAGTACCTGGACGCCGCCGAAGAGATGCGGACGGGGTTGATGACCGACAAGCGCCTGCATCCGCTGAGTGACGACGGAGCCGCGCCGTACGCGAACCTGTATGCCGCCGGGGCGGTGCTGGGCGGCTACGACTACGCGGGACCGTGCGGTTTTGGGGTGCCGATCCTCACCGGCTGGCTCGCCGGTCGCCACGCGGCGAAGCAGGGAGCTCCGTGAGGGCCGAAGTCGAGAAGATCGTGGGCAAGGCGGCGGTCGACGAGCGGCCGGTCCGCGACCTCTGGCCGCTGGCCATCATGGCCGAGCGCGCCGGTGAGGCGCCACCGCGGGTGCTCGTGGCGAGGCCGGCCGGGCGCGAGCAGGTCGCGGCCGTGCTCCGGTGGGCGGCGGCCAACGGGATCGCGGTCAGCCCGATGGGAGGGGGGAGTGGGGTCTGCGGAGCCCTTTCGCCCGCCAGGGGAGAGCTTGTGCTCGACATGAGCGGCTTCGACCGAGTGTTCGAGATCGACGAGACCAACCTGGTCTGCCGGTGCGAGTCGGGCGTCAACGGCCATCAGCTCGAGCAGCAGCTCAACGCCAGGGGACTCACGCTCGGGCACTATCCGAGCTCGCTCCCGGCCACGACCGTCGGTGGCCTTGTCGCCACCCGCTCCTCGGGCCAGGAGTCGAGTCGCTACGGGGGCATCGAGGACATGGTCCTCGGCCTGGCGGTGGTGCTCCCTGACGGCACATTCGCGGCGCCGCGACCGGGCCCCCGGTCGGCGACCGGGCCGGCGCTGCACCAGCTCTTCCTTGGCGCCGAGGGCGGGTTGGGGGTCGTGCTGGGCGCCGTCCTCCGGGTCCATCGCCTGCCTGAGTCGACCCTCGGCCGCGGTTACGCGTTTGGCGATCTGCGTTCGGGGCTCGAGTGTATGCGCGCCATCATGCAGGCGGGCATCAGGCCGCTCGTGGCGCGCCTGTATGACGCCGAGGATGCTGCCTTCAACGGATACGAGGTGGCGGACGGGGAATGCGTCCTGGTCATCGCGACCGCCGGGCTGGCCGACGTCGCAAAGACAGAGGCCAAAGCTGTCAAGGACTTCGCCGGCGAAGCGAGGGACCTGGGCGAAGAGCCGTGGCAGAGGTGGCAGCGACACCGCTTCGACCTTTCGGCGGGGAGGCTGAAAACCTTCCTGGAACCCGCGGGTGCCTACCTGGACACCATCGAGCTCGCCGGCTTGTGGACCGTCCTGCCCGAGCTTCATGCCAAGGTCAAAGCCGCAATAGCCGTCGGCGGGTTGGCGTTATGCCACTTCAGTCATGCCTATGAGCAGGGCTGCTGCGCGTATTTCACGTTCGGCGGCTCTGGGGATACGGAAGCTGAGGCAAAGGCCGCCTACGGCCGGGCGTGGGAGGGAGCGATGAGCACGGCACTCGAGATTGGTGCGACGATCACCCATCACCACGGCGTCGGACAGGCGCGGGCCAGGTGGGTCGCGGACGAGATGGGAGGATGGATGCGAGTGTGGCGAGCGGTCAAGGAAGGCATCGACCCCCAGGGGACGATGAATCCGCGCGCCGTGGGAGGTGCGAGATAGGCTCCCGGCCCGGCTCTCCGATCCTCTTCATCGTCAACCCCGCATCGGGCGCCGGGAAGGCGGGGCGCGAGTGGGCCACCGTCGAGTCGTGGCTGCCGTCGAGCGGCCTGCCCTACGAGGTCGCCAAGACGACGCGACCCCTCGAGGCGACTGAGATCGCCCAGCGGGCCGTGCGCGAATCGCGACCGGTCGTGGTCGCGGTGGGCGGCGACGGGACCCTCAACGAGGTCGTCAACGGCTTCTTCCGCAATGGTGCGCCGCTTCCGACGACCAGCAAGCTGGCCATGGTCCCGCTGGGCACGGGTGGCGACTTCAGGCGGACGCTGCGCATCCCGAACGACACGAGGCAGGCGATCGAGGTCTTGCGCAGCGGTGTGGTGCGAAGACTCGACGCCGGGTGCGTCACGTACCAGACGGAGGACGGCTCGACGGCCGTCCGTCACTTCATCAACATCGCGGACGCCGGGCTTGGTGGCGAGGTCGTCTACCTCGTCGGCAACGGGACGAAGAGATTCGGGAGCGCGACTTACACGCTGGCGGGCCTGCGGGCCCTGCTTGGATTCAAGAACAAGCCGATGTCTGTGAACATCGACGGCACCACGCATGAGCTAAAGAAGGCCCAGCAGGTCGTGGTCGCCAACTGCCAGTTCTTTGGCGGCGGGATGCAGATGGCGCCGTCCGCGTCGCCGACCGACGGTGTGTTCGACGTGGTCCTGATCAAGAACGCGGGCAAGATCGAGACCATGCGGGGAATGAGTGACATCCGAAGCGGCAAGCACCTCGACCAGACGAACCCGAAAATGGAGCTCATGTACGGCAAGAAGATCTCGGTGACGTCGCCGGCCAGGGTCAGAATCGACCTGGATGGTGAGGCTGTCGGCTTTCTGCCCGCGCTCTTTGAGATCCAGCCCGGCGCGATCGAATTCATAACTCCACGTTGACACGGGGGGTCATCGCGACCCCGCATCACGTCGCGTCCGAAGTCGGGGCGCAGGTGCTGCGCGACGGAGGCAACGCCATCGACGCCGCGATCGCGGCCGACGCGGTGCTGTGTGTGGTCTACCCGCACATGACGTCGGTTGGCGGCGACCTGATGGCGATGGTGTGGGCGGCCGGCGAGCGTTCCCCGGTCGGGTTGATCGGCGCCGGACGTTCGGGCGAGCTCGCCACCATCGAAGCCGTCCGCGAGCGAGGCTTCGAGGAGATGCCGGCCCGTGGCGCGCTTGCGGTCACCGTCCCAGGGACGGTCGAGGCGTGGGGGAGGCTGCTCGAGCGGTTCGGCTCTGTCGGCCTGGGCGCGGTGCTCGAACCGGCGGCCGCGATTGCCGAGCGGGGTTACGTCATCTCGAAGGACCTCGCCGAAAATCTGATGCGGGCGGCCGACTTTCTTCTCAAGGAGCAGGATGCCTACGCCCTTTACCCGCCGATGGAGCAGGGCATGCTCCTTCGCAATTCCGACCTGGGCACCACCTTGCGCGACATCGCACGCCACGGGATCAACGGTTTCTATCGAGGCGCGATTGCGGAAGCGATCGCCGCTGCGCTGAAACGCCGTGGCGGCTTCGTGACGAGGCAGGATCTCGCCACCCATCGCTCGCAGTGGGTCGAACCGATCGCTTTTCCGTACCGCGACGTCGTCGTGTACGAGCTGCCGCCGCCAACGGCGGGCCTGGTCGCGGCATCGATGGCGCTGCGGCTCGAGGCTGGGCAGGAGTTCCGCGCCGCTCGAGACGCGAGCTACGCGCTCCGCGACATGTACATCACCGACCCGGACTTCGCGGTCGCGCCGGCCGAGGCGTTCCTCGACCCCGGGACCATGCCGGCGGTCCGCGCCGACGCCACACCGCGCAGTGGCGACACCATCTATCTGTGCGCTGCTGACGAGCACGGCAACTTGATCTCGCTCATCCAGAGCGTCGCCTACGACTTCGGCTCCGGCATCGTGGCCGAGGGGACTGGCATGCTGCTCCAGAACCGCGGTGCGTACTTCAAGCTCGACCCCGGCCACGTGAACAGGCTCGAGCCGCGCAAGCGGACGATGCACACCCTGATCCCCGCCATGGCGGCTCGGGACGGGCGGCCGTGGGCGGCGTTCGGCACGATGGGCGGCGAGCGCCAGCCGCAACTGCAGGTCCAGGTGCTGCGAAACCTGGTCAACGACGGTCTGGAGCCCGCGGAGGCGGTGGCCAGGCCGCGGATGGCGGTGCTTGTCGACGGCGAGACGCTGGCTGTGGAAGCCGACCATCCCGATGCCGCCGAGATGGCCCGCGCCGACCGGCGAGTCAGGCTGATGCCGGCCAGACATCACTCGTTCGGCCACGCCCATGCGCTGGTGATCGACGGGCCGGCTTCATGGCGCGCGGGGGCCGATCCTCGTTCGGACGGCAGCGTGGAATATGTGCGCTGAGGTCACGAGTGCACGTCCCGTCGCCCTACGAGGGCAGAGGTAGGGCGACGCAGGGCACACTCGAGGCTCTACGCCGCTTGGCGGTCGCCTCGTATACTTGCCAACCGAGTTTGGCAGTAGAGAACGAAGTCAAAGGCAAGCTGATCGCGGAGTACAAGCGCGCAGACAAGGACACGGGTTCGCCTGAAGTCCAGATCGCGCTTTCCACCACTCGCATCCGGGAGCTCACCGAGCACCTGAAGACGCACGCCAAGGACCATCACTCGCGCCGCGGCCTCCTTCTCCTGGTCGGCAAGCAACGGCGACTGCTCAACTACCTGAGGGACACCGACGTGGAGCGCTATCGCGCCCTCGTCGCCAAGCTCGGGATCAGGAGATAACAAACCGGGAGGACCCTGCACGGTAGCGCGGGTCAGCCTCTTAGAAGCTCTCACTCAGCCCGCAAGGGGACTAAGCGACAGCTGCTAGGAAACTGACCCACAGTCGCACCGCCGGGTTCCTCCCACACATTTGGAGGTATTTGGCGTGGCAGTTGTCACGAAAAACGTAGACGTCGCCGGGCGCCGGATCTCACTCGAGACCGGCCGCGTGGCGGAGCAGGCAAACGGGGCGGTCATCATCCGCCAGGGGGACACGGTCGTCCTCAGCACCGCGGTGATGGCGAACGAGCCACGGGAGGGGATCGACTTCTTCCCGCTCACTTGCGATTACGAGGAGAAGCTGTACGCGGCGGGCAAGATCCCGGGCGCCTTCATGCGCCGTGAGGGCAGGCCGAGCGAGACCGCGATCCTCGCTTCGCGGCTGACCGACCGTCCGCTGCGGCCCCTCTTCCCGGAGGGATTTCGGCTCGACGTGCAGGTCATCTCGACCGTGCTGTCGGTGGACCAGGAGAGCGACCCCACGATCCTGAGCATCATCGGGGCGTCCACCGCGCTGGTGATCTCGGACATCCCGTTCCAGGGCCCGGTCGGCGCCGTTCGGATGGGCTACATCGACGGCCAGGTCGTGGTCAACCCGCCGATGTCCCAGATGGCGGACTCCGAGCTCGACCTCGTCGTCGCCGGCACCGCCGACGCGATCCTGATGGTCGAGGCGGGCGCCAAGGGGGTCAGTGAGCAGATCGTCCTCGACGCGCTGACCGCGGCTCACGAGGAGATCAAGCGGATCTGCGCCGCGCAGCTCGAGCTCCAGCAGCAGGTCGGCCTGGAGAAGAGGGAGTGGATCTCCTCCACCTACCCCGAGCACATGTACGAGATCGTGGGCGAGTACCTTGCCCTGCGGCTTGACCAGGTGCTCTACAGCGCCGACAAGCAGGCCCGCGAGAGTGGAGTAGATGAGCTGCGAGACCGAGCCATCATGGAACTCGGCGAGCGGTTCCCCGACTACGCGGACATCATCGGCAAGCTGTTCGACAAGGCGGTCAAAGACCGCGTGCGCCAGCGTGTCGTCGAGGAGGGCGTGCGCGTCGACGGCCGCGGCCTCCAGGACGTGCGACAGATCACGGTCGAGGTCGGAGTGCTGCCTCGCACTCACGGCTCCGGCCTGTTCACGCGCGGCCAGACGCAGGCGCTGACGATCGCCACGCTCGGTTCGATGTCCGACCAGCAGAAGCTCGATGGCCTGACCGCCGAAGAGTTCAAGCGCTACATGCACCACTACAACTTCGCGCCCTTCTCCGTCGGCGAGGCACGGCCGCTCCGCGGCCCCGGCCGGCGCGAGATCGGGCACGGCGCCCTCGCCGAGCGCGCGCTTCTCGCCGTCATACCGACGGTCGAGGACTGGCCCTACACGATTCGTCTCGTCTCCGAGATTCTGAGCTCGAACGGATCGACGTCGATGGCGTCGGTCTGCGGCTCCACGCTCGCGCTGATGGACGCCGGAGTGCCGATCAAGTCGCCGGTCGCCGGCATCGCCATGGGATTGGTCACTCGGGAAGGCAAGTTCGCGGTCCTCACCGACATCCAGGGTGTCGAGGACGCTCTGGGCGATATGGACTTCAAGGTCGCCGGCACGCGCGATGGGATCACGGCCCTTCAGATGGACATCAAGATCAAAGGGCTGACTCACGAGATCATGGCCCAGGCGCTCGAGCAGGCGCGTGAGGCGCGGCTGTTCGTGCTGGACAAGATGCTCGCCGTGCTGCCGCGCCCGCGGAGCGAGATGAGCGACTACGCGCCGAGGATCACGACCATCCTCATCAACCCCGACAAGATCCGCGACGTCATCGGCCCCGGAGGCAAGATGATTCGCAAGATCACCGAGGAGACCGGCGCCCAGATCGACGTCGAAGACGACGGCCGCGTCTTCATCGCGGCGGTCGACCAGGCCGCGGGCCAGAAGGCAATCGACTGGATCAAGAGCCTCACCGACGAGGTCGAGGTCGGCAAGATCTACCAGGGCAAGGTCGTCCGCATCATGCCGTTCGGCGCTTTCGTCGAGGTCCTGCCCGGACAGGACGGACTCGTCCACATCTCCAAGCTCACCGACCACCGGGTCGAGCGCGTCGAAGAGGTGTGCAACATCGGTGACGAGGTCGTGGTCAAGGCAGTCGAGATCGACAGCCAGGGCCGCCTGAACCTGAGCCGACAGGCGGCCATCGAGGAGTTGACTGCCAAGGGCCTGCCGATCGAGGAGAGCATCAACCCAGAGGTGATGGCGGCCGCGCTCGCTTCGCCGGCGCCCTCACGTGAGGGTGGGTTCGGTGGTCGAGACCGCGGCGGCCGCAACGGCGGAGGTCGCGACAGGCGCCCACGCAGAGACTGATGGCCCCTCCGGGCGCGCACAGCGCGTCTCCTCCCCACAAGTGGGGAGGCAACCGTGGCGGCTGACGCCGCCAGGATCCGTGTCGCCGTCGCTGGACACCGCGGCAAGGTCGGTGCGGTCCTGGCGGCCGCGTTCCAGAACGAGCCGGACATCGAGTACGTCGGGGGTGTGACGCGAGGCGACGATCTCGCGTCATTCCTTCATGAGAAGCGCCCACAGGCCCTGGTCGATTTCACCCGGTCCTCGGAGGCGGTGCACAACGCCCTCGCTGCCGTCGCCGCCGGCGCCTCACCTGTGGTCGGCACGACCGGCCTGACTGCAGCCGATCTCGACAAGATCGAGACCGCCTGCCACGATAAGAAGCTCGGCGGAATCGTCGCGCCCAACTTCGCCGTGGGAGCGGTGCTGATGATGCACCTGGCCGACATCGCGGCTCCCCATTTCGAGGCCGCCGAGGTGATCGAGCTGCACCATGCTGGAAAGCTCGACGCACCGTCGGGCACCGCGCTGTCGACGGCGCGCCGGCTGGCGGCACGACGCAAGGACACGCCGTTCGCGCATCGCAAGGCCGAGAAGGAGACGCTGCCGGGCACGCGGGGTGGGGAAGAGGGCGGTGTCGCCGTGCACAGCGTGCGACTCCCGGGCTTTGTCGCGGACCAGGAGGTGATCTTCGGTCTGCCAGGACAGACGCTGACGATCGCGCATCGCACCACGAGCCGCGAGGCCTACGTGCCGGGCGTGCTGCTCGCGATCCGCAAAGTCACCTCTGATGCTCGTTTCTACCGTGCGTTGGACGACCTGCTCGGGCTGAGATGACCAAACCGATCAGCGTTTGCTCGCGCTAGTTGGACCGTGGCAGGCCCGATCGGATTCTCGTGTGGGCACGACAGCTCGAGAGGCGGGATCTCCCTCCGATCTGCGCGATGTCCGGACAGCCGGCAGAGGTGTGGGGACGTTTCCGCTTTGCGACCGCCCCGCAATGGGCCGCCGCCCTGCACATACTCCCGCTCATGGTCACTGGCGTCGGCCTGGTGCTCATCTTTCTGATCACCGCGGCCGTGTCGCGCCGTGTCGGCGGATGGCTGCCTCTGACGCGGTCCAGCCGGCGCAAGCTGCGAGCTGTCTTCTGGACATTCACCGGGCTGCTCGTCGGCGGCCTTGCGGCAGGATTCTGGGGTCTGGGTGCGGTCGTCCTCGCGCCCGACATGCAGGGATCACAGGTTGCCGTGGGATTCCTCTTGCTGGCCGTCGGACTGACCTCGTTCATCATGGGCGCGCTCGGGCACGTGGTGGTGAGGCCAAGGGTGGGTCCACAGGGAATCGTGACCGCACAGTGGGTACGCGGGCTGGGAAACGTCGTGGAGCTCCGCAATTTGCACCCAGTTTTCGTGATCGCCGTGGAACGGCTTCAGCATCAGCGAGCGGCGATGTATCGCACCGGTTCCCAATTCGGTCAGATCGAAGTAAACTGACCGCGTGCCCACCTCCAAGCGATTAAACGTTGCTGTCGTCGGCGCGACCGGCCTGGTCGGGAACGAGATGCTGCGCGTGCTCGGGCAGCGTCAGTTTCCTACCGATCGCATCGTCGCCCTGGCGTCGGAACGTTCGAAGGGGCTCACAGTCGCCTACAACGGCAGCTCGATCAAGGTCGAGGAGCTCAGCGAGTCCGCGTTCAAAGGCATCGACGTCGCCCTGTTCGCGGCAAGCGGTGACATCGCGCTCATGTACGGCCCCGCTGCCGCAGAGTCGGGCGCGCTGGTGATCGACAACAGCTCGGCGTGGCGGATGAAAGAGAACGTGCCGCTCGTGGTGCCCGAGGTCAACGGTGACGATATCCGCGAAAACGAGGGCATCATCGCCAACCCAAACTGCTGCGCGATCCCGCTCACAGTCGTCCTGAACCCGATCCGCAAAGCAGTGGGCCTGGAGCGCGTCCTGGTCTCCACGTACCAATCCGCGTCGGGTGCGGGTCGCGCGCTTGTGGACGAGCTCGAAGAGCAGACCAAGGCCATCGCCGACCACAAGGACCCGCCGGTCAGCGCCTATCCCTACCAGCTGGCGTACAACGTGGTCCCCGGTGGCTGGAGGCTCGAGGCGGACGGCTACAACGAAGAGGAAGTCAAGATCGTCAACGAGACTCGCAAGATCCTCCACGAGACTGAGCTGAAGATCACCGCCACATGCGTGCGGGTGCCGGTGCCGATCGGGCACGGCGAGTCGCTGTTCGTGGAGACGGTCGAGAAGCTCACGGCGGACGACGCCCGCACGCTCCTGGGCAACGCGCCCGGCATCATCGTCCAGGACGACCCGCAAGCGAGGCTGTACCCCACGCCGCAGGGCGTCGCGGGCAAGGATGAGGTCTACGTCGGAAGGATCCGCGAAGACGCCTCGACGAAATTCGGACTTGCTCTGTGGATCGTCTCCGACAACCTGCGCAAAGGCGCAGCGCTCAACGCGGTCCAGATTGCCGAGCAAGCCATCGAGATGGGAGCACTTGGAGCAGTGAGAGCATGAGCACGAAAGAGATCGGACGCCTGCTGACCGCCATGGTCACGCCGTTCAAGGCCGACGGCTCCGTCGATTACGACGCGGCCGGCAACCTGGCGCTGATGCTCGTCGCGGACGGCTCGGACGGGGTCGTCGTCTCCGGCACCACGGGCGAGTCGCCGACGCTCAGCGACGCGGAGAAGATCGAGCTCGTCAGGGTGGTCAAAGACGCGATTCCGGGCAAGACGGTGGTCGCCGGGACGGGAAGCAACGACACCCATCACTCGGTCGAGCTCTCGAAGCTCGCCATGAAGGCCGGAGCAGACGCGCTGCTGGCGGTCGTGCCCTACTACAACAAGCCTCCGCAGGAGGGTATGTACCAGCACTTCAAAGCGATCTCCGAGATCGGCCCGACGATCATGTACAACATCCAGGGCCGAACGGCGATCAACATGACGGCGGCGACCACGCTGCGCTGTGCGGAGCTGGCGGGCATCATCGGGGTCAAGGAGGCGAGCGGAGACCTCGACCAGGTCGGGCTCGTCTGCGCCGGCAAGCCGGAAGACTTCAAGGTCTGGAGCGGCGACGACAGCTGGACGCTGCCGATCCTGGCGGTCGGTGGCTACGGCGTCATCTGCGTCGTGTCGCACATCGCCGGCCGCTCGATGAAGAAGCTCATCGACGCGCACAGCAAGGGCGACAACGAGATCGCGCAGGACATCCACCACGGGCTGCTCCCGGTGATCAAGGCGCTCATGACGACTGCCGCCAACCCGGTGCCGATCAAGTCGGTGCTGAACGAGATGGGATTCAACGCAGGGCCGTTCCGGCTCCCCCTGGTGGCGCTCACCGACGAACAGCTGAAAGCGGTGATGAAGACGATCCGCGACGCCGGGGAGTACATCACCTTCGCCAAGCACGGAGTCAAAGTCGCTTAGCCTGCCGGTGGAGCTAAGTGAGCTCCACCAGGCCATCAGGTCGTGCAAGAACTGCGGCCTGCACGCGACGCGGACGCAGGCGGTGCCGGGGATTGGGCCGTGCCCGGCCAACCTTATGATCGTCGGCGAGGCGCCCGGCTTCAACGAGGACCGGCAGGGCGAGCCGTTCGTCGGGGCTGCCGGCAAGCTGCTCGACACACTGCTCGCACGGATCCAGCTCAGCCGCGCCGACGTCTACATCACGAACGTCCTCAAGTGCCGGCCGCCGATGAACCGCGACCCGATGCCGAACGAGGCCGAGGCCTGCTCGCCCTACCTGAAGGAACAGCTGGCGCTCGTCAAGCCCAAAGTCGTGCTCATCCTCGGCAGGCACGCGCTGGAGCGCCTGCTGCCGGGCCAGGGCTCGATCTCGCGGATCCACGGGAGCCTGATCAAGCGCGGTGACCTGGCGTACGTCCCGCTGTACCATCCCGCGGCCGCCCTCCACAACGGCTCTCTGGTCGGTGACCTCGAGCGCGACTTCGACAGCCTGAAGCGATATCTCGACCAGCTCCTCGCCCCGCCACCACCTCCTGTCCCAATCCCGGTCGCCAAGCAGGAGTCCGAACAGCTGCGCCTCTTGTGAGATACCCACGAACTCAGAGCCTCCGGCGGTGAGCTCGCGGGGGTCCCTAACCACTTCGAGGCTCCGATACCTGCCGCTCGGCGGCCTTGGCGAGGTCGGGATCAACATGTGGGCCCTCGAGTGGGAAAAGAAGATCCTCGTCGTCGACGCCGGCCTGATGTTTCCGCAGGAGGACATGCTCGGCATCGACCTGGTCCTGCCGGACATCTCGTACCTGCTGCAGCAAGACCGCGAGGTGCTGGCCATCTTTCTCACGCACGGCCATGAGGACCACATCGGTGGCCTTCCGTTCGCCTTGAAGAAGCTGAACGTCCCTGTCTACGGGACGCGGCTGACCCTCGGCCTCGTCAAGCCGAAGCTCAGGGAGCACCGCATGCTCCGGGAGTCCGACCTTCGCGAGGTGAGGGTCGGCGACGCAGTGCAGCTGGGACCGTTCCGCCTCGAGACGATCGCCGTCTGCCACTCCATCCCCGACGCCGTCGCCCTCGCCATCGACACACCCGTCGGCCGTGTCGTTTACACGAGTGACTTCAAGCTGGACCCGGCCCCGCCGGACGGTCTTCCCACCGACATGGAGCGGTTCCGGCGACTGGGTGATGCCGGCGTGCTGCTGCTGCTCAGCGACTCGACGAACGCGGAGCGCGAGGGGCGCTCTGGCTCGGAGCGCGACTTGCACGGCCCGTTCGAGCGCATCTTCAGCGAAGCTCCGGCCCGCATCGTCGTCGCCAACTTCGCGTCGAACATCCACCGCATGCAGCACCTTGTCCGGATGGCGACGCAGTTCGGGCGCCGCATCGCTGTCGTCGGTCGCAGCCTGCAGCAGAACTTCAAAACCGCGCGCGAGCTCGGCTTCCTCGACGTGCCCGAGGGCATCACCGTCCCTCTCGCTGATGTCGATCGCGTCCCTCCCTCGAAGCTGCTCCTGCTGACCGCGGGCAGCCAGGGCGAGCCGATGTCCGCGCTCACCCGGTTCGCCGCGCAACGGCATCCCTTCCTGAACGTGCGCACCGACGACTGGGTCGTGATCTCGGCGCGGCCCATCCCTGGCAACGAGCGGATGGTCCACCAGACGGTCAACAACCTGTATCGCCATGGGGCGCGTGTCTTCTACTCGGAGCTCGGCAATGTCCACGTGACGGGCCACGCGCAGCGGGACGAGCTACGCGAGATGCTCGCCGCCGTCCGGCCCCGGCATTTCATCCCGGTCCATGGCGAGTACCGCCAGCTCCTGCTGCACTCGGAGCTCGCGCGCGAGGCAGGCCTCGAGACCGATCGCATCGCGGTGGTCGAGGACGGACAGACGGTCGAGCTCGATGCGGAGTCGATGGTGCGCGGTGAGAAGATCGCGAGCGGTCTTGTCTACGTGGACGGCCTGGGGGTAGGTGACGTCGAGCAGGTCGTGCTCCGCGACCGCAGGCACCTCGCCGAGGACGGGATCCTTGTCGTCACGCTCACGCTCGACCGCGACACCGGCTCGGTGCGGTCCGGTCCGGAGCTGGTCTCGCGCGGAGTCATCGAGCCCGAGCTGTCGGGCCGCCTCATGGCCGACGCGCGGAAGGCGGTGCTCGACAGCATCCGCCGCTTCGCCGACTCCCACCCCGAGATGAGCCTTCTCCAGCAGGCGATTCACGACGCTGTCTCGAAGACCGTGTACAAGCAGACGCGCCGCCGTCCTATGGTGATTCCCGTCGTGACCGAGATATGAGTTGAAACTCCCGCCTCTCGCCCTCATCGCGCCCAGCCTGTGTCCCCGCTGCGACCAGCCGGCGATGGTTCTCAACCACTCGTCGGAGGAGGTGCGTTGCGCGCACTGCGGGCTGCAGCTGCACCAATGCGCTCGGTGTCGCGGCGTCGCAGGACCGTTCGATCGCTTCTGTGGTTTCTGCGGCTACGAGATGGTGCAAGGGGAGAGGCGGCCGCTGTGGTGGCGGCTGTGGTTCCTCGCGGCGCTGCTGCCGGTGGCGCTGGGTCTGGCGTATGGAATCGCCCAGGCCCAGCTGCACCGCTAGCACTCTTCCCCATTGATGGGGAAGTCCCCGCCGCAGGCGGGGGATGGGGCCCCACCGGCTTCTGCGGAGCCACCTCCCCATGAATGGGGAGGTGTTATGACTGGCTCCGGTTCAGGCGGTGGCCGCACTCCACGCAGAAGCTGTGCCGGCCCAGGTTGTGGTGCCCGCATGACGGGCACACGAGACGGCGCGGCGGATCGGCCTGCAGCCAGCGCTCGTTCTCGCGCCGGTACCAGACCCCATCCTCCGGCCCGAGCATCCATCTACGTCCCTCGTTGTCGAGCACCGCGAGGTCGCGCACCGCGACCCTGAAGGCGCGCGGCTGGAGATTCCCGACGCGTCTTTCTTCGACGAGATGCTTGTAGCGGATCTCCGCATCGGCGAACGGGTCGACAGCCACGGAGGGAGAGTATGCGTCCCCCGGTTGGTAGAATCCAATCGGCCCTAAGGGCTCCGCAGCATGCGTCGCACCAATACCCGAAGCTCGAATCGACCTGGCGCTCGCCGCGCTTCCTCCTCCCGTTCCAAGCGGAGCAAGCGCGCCGCGCGACCACGCCTAACCTCGCGCCAGGTGCGCGAGATCCTCGGCGTCCTGTTGATGCTCGCCGCGCTCCTGGGCGTGCTCGCGATCTTGAGCCATGCGGACTCGATCCTCGGCGGGATTCGCGACGCCATGCTCTCGGCGTTCGGGACGGCGTGGCTCGTGCCGGTCGTGGCGGCGATCGCCGCGAGCGCGTACCTGCTCTGGCCGAAGGCGCCACGTCCGCGTGCGGTCGACGTCGTCGCCGGGACGGTCGCGGTCCTGTCCCTGGTGGGATTGTTCGGGCTTGCGGCCGGCGCCGGTGGGTCCGTGGGACGCGGAATTGACGACGCGCTGACAACTCCGTTCATGCGGTTCGGCGCCTGGGCTCTGTTGATCGCGGGCCTGCTGATCGGTCTCATCGTCACGATCCGCTTCAGCCCTGGCGCGTTGCTCGTGAGCGCGGTCGGCGCGATGCGCGCCGCCAACGCAGAACGGGCGCGTCTGCGCGACCTGGTCGCAGCGCCCACGACCGAGAAACCAAGGCCCGTGAAAGCGAAAGCGACTCCCGATGTCCTGGCGCGTTCGGCCGCGAGCTTCGCCACCGCGCCGGCCGTGCCCGAGCAGAGGCACCTCTGGGACGTCGAAGAACCGGAGAACGAAAACGCAAACGCGCCGCAGCGGGAATCGGTCGGCGTGGGCGTCACCGGCGAGCCACCGGGCTCTTCCGAGCCGCCTGCGCCGGTGCTGCGTGTGGTCGCCGAGCCGGAGGACGACCTCCCGGACATCGAGTGGAAGCTGCCCTCGATCGCGCTGCTGGACACCGTCACAGCGCGCCGGGAACGGATGGCGGACGAGATCAAGCGCAACGTAAAGATCATCGAGAGCACGCTCACCACATTCGGCGTCGAATGCAAGGTGGTTGGAGTCAACCCTGGACCGGCCGTCACCCAGTTCGAGCTGCAGCCAGGTCCAGGCGTGCAGGTCAAGCGCATCACGGCCCTCCAGAACGACCTCTCGCTGGCCCTGGCCGCGGCGCCGCTGCGGATCGAGGCCCCCATCCCGGGCAAGTCCGCGGTCGGCATCGAGGTGCCGAACAAGGCGGCGAGCCTCGTCACGATTCGCGAGGTCATCGAAACCGCAGCCTTCCGCGAAGGTTCGAACACCCTCGCGCTCGGGCTCGGCAACGACGTCTCCGGACAGTCGATCGTCGCCGACCTGACGCGCATGCCTCACCTCCTGATCGCCGGCGCCACGGGCCAGGGCAAGAGCGTGTGCATCAACGCCCTCATCACGAGCCTTCTGTTCCAGGTCACGCCCGACCACATGCGCCTTTTGCTCATCGACCCCAAGCGCGTGGAGCTGACCGGTTACAACGGCCTGCCGCACCTGGCGCTGCCGGTGCTCGTCGAGTCGCACCAGGCCGCGGCCGCGCTGCGCTGGGCGGTGGCGGAGATGGACCGCCGCTACAAGTTGTTCTCATCGGAAGGTGTCCGCAACATCGCGGCCTACAACGACAAGGCCACCTCCAAGCTCGCACGTCCCTTGCCGTACGTCGTGATCGTGATCGACGAGCTCGCCGACCTGATGATGGTCGCCGCCGGCGAGATCGAGGAGCTGATCTGTCGCATCGCCCAGCTTGCGCGGGCGGTGGGCATCCATCTGATCATCGCCACCCAGCGGCCGTCGACCGACATCATCACCGGGCTCATCAAGGCCAACATTCCGTCCCGTATCGCGTTCGCGGTCGGCTCGCAGGTCGACAGCCGGGTCATCCTCGATGCCTCAGGCGCGGAGAAGCTTCTCGGTCGCGGCGACATGCTCTACCAGCCCGTCGACGCCGGCAAGCCCACGCGGATCCAGGGGGCATTTGTCAGCGATCAAGAGGTCGAGGGGGTCGTCGGCTTCTGGAAGTCGCAGGCGCCGGGCGAGCCGCGCTATATGGAAGAGATCCTCGAGGAGGGCGCGGTGTCGGAGTGGGAGAGAGGGGAGAGGCGCGAGGAGCGCAAGCTCGACCCTCTGTTCGCGCGCTCGGCCCGGGCGGTGGCGGCGGAGGGCGCGGCCTCGGTCTCGCTGGTTCAGCGGAAGTTCAACGTCGGCTACTCGCGCGCGGGCCGCATCGTCGACCAGCTTGCCGAGCACCGCGTGATCGGTGGCTATCAGGGCTCCAAGTCGCGGGAGGTTTTGATGACGCTGCCGGACGTCGACGATCTGCTGGAGCGGCTCGGCATCGAATAAGCCCAAACTAGATTTTGGGGCGAGCGATGAACCTCCCGAACAGCCTCACGGTCAGCCGGCTCGTCGCCATCCCGGTCTTGATGGCGCTGCTTCTCATGCGCTTCCCGGGGCACGACCAGGTGGCCGCTGCGCTCTTCATCGCCTTTTCGTTCACCGACACGCTGGACGGGGAAGTCGCGCGTCGGCGGGGGACGGTGAGCGACTTCGGCAAGTTCCTCGACCCGCTCGCGGACAAGCTGTTCGTCCTGTCCGTGCTCATCGTCCTGGTCCAGGAAGGATTGGTCGCCGCGTGGGTCGTGGTCGTCATCTTCTCCCGCGAGCTGATCATCACGATCCTTCGTTCGGTCGCGGCGACCCAGGGTCGCGTGATCGCCGCCGCGCCCCTGGGCAAGACGAAGACCATCACCCAGATGGCTGCGGTCACGCTTCTCATCTTGCAGCGCCCCTACCCGTCGCTCGTCCTGGTCGCCGAGGTCACAGTGGCGGTGGCCGTCGTCTTCACGCTGTGGAGCGGCCTCGACTATCTATGGCGCTTCCGCCACCTGATCGGCCCGTTCGACACGGCGCGTGCGAAGCCGGCGCCGAGCGGCGGCGCGCCCGAGACCTCGCCGGCCCGCCGGCTCGCCGACGTGCTCAAGGAAGGCGGGCTCACGGTGGCGGTGGCGGAGTCGTCGACCGGCGGCATGCTCGGTTCGCTGATCACGGAAGTGCCCGGCAGCTCGTCCTACTTCATGGGTGGGGTCGTCGCCTACTCGAACGAGGCCAAGCGCGAGCAGCTCGGCGTGGCGCAGAGCCTGCTCGAGGCCGTGGGCGCGGTCAGCCGCGAGGTGGCGGAGGCGATGGCGGAGGGGGCGCGGAGGCGGTTGGGGACGAGCCTGGCCGCCGCCATCACCGGGATCGCCGGTCCCGAGGCCGACGGCACCGCCAAGCCGGTCGGCCTGACCTACATCGCGGTCAGCTCTGGCGGTGGCACCTCATCCCGGGAGTTCAGTTTCACGGGCGACCGGGCTTCGAACCGGCGCCAGGCCGCGGCCGAGGCCCTGGAGATGTTGATCGCCGAGGCTCACAGGATCGGCCGCACGAAGGCGAGATCCGCTTGACAGCGAACGCCTGTTCGTATACCTTAACAGCCTGCCTTGCAGCCACGACTCAGCCCAAGGACACTTGCCGAAACGACCCAGGAGGCATCTAGCAAGAAATTGGAAAAGGACAAAGCACTCGATTCAGCCGTCGGCCAGATCACCAAGTCCTACGGCAAGGGCGCGATCATGCGATTGGGCGAGCACGTCGCCCTGCGGGGCGAGGTGACGGTCATCTCGACCGGCGCGCTGCCCCTGGACCTGGCCCTCGGCGTCGGCGGCATCCCGCGGGGCAGGGTGACCGAGCTCTATGGCCCCGAGTCCGCCGGCAAGACGACCCTGGCGCTGCACGTGATCGCCGAGGCCCAGAAGGCGGGCGGCGTGGCGGCGTTCATCGACGCCGAGCACGCGCTGGATCCGATCTACGCCTCGCGCATCGGCGTGAAGATCGATGACCTGCTCATCAGCCAGCCCGACACGGGTGAGCAGGCGCTCGAGATCGTCGAGGTCCTTGTCCGCTCCAACGCGGTCGACGTCATCGTCATCGACTCGGTCGCCGCGCTGGTGCCCAAGGCGGAGATCGAGGGCGAGATGGGGGAGGCACACGTCGGCCTGCAGGCTCGCCTGATGTCGCAGGCGCTGCGCAAGCTCACCGCCGCGATCTCCAAGTCGAACTGCTCGGTGATCTTCCTGAACCAGTTGCGCGAGAAGGTCGGGATCATGTTCGGCAACCCGGAGACGCAGCCTGGCGGCCGCGCCCTCAAGTTCTACTCGTCGGTCCGGCTCGACATCCGCAAGGTCGAGGTCATCAAGAACGGGCTCGACTCGGTCGGCGCCCGGGTGAAGGTCAAGGTGGTCAAGAACAAGGTCGCGCCGCCTTTCCGCTCCGCCGAGTTCGACATCCTGTTCAACGAAGGCATCTCGCGCGAGGGCTCCCTGATCGACGCCGCGGTCGAGTACGGGATCTTCGACAAGAGCGGGACGTGGATGTCGTACGGAGATCAGCGGCTGGGGCAGGGCCGCGAGAACGTCCGCAACTACCTGCGCGAGAACCCGACCCTGGCGGCGGAGATCGAGGGCAAGGTCCGCGAGAAGGCCGCCGCGGTCGCCGCGCCGATGAAGCTCGGCGGATCCGTGAGGTCACCGGCCGGTGCCGCGGAGGAGGTCTAAGCCTCAGCCGCCGGTCGCTGCGCTCGACGCCGGTCTCCGGCTCCTGGCGAGGCGCGCCCACTCGCGCGTCGAGCTGCGTCGCAAACTCTCGCGGCGCGGCTACGAGGAGGAGGACATCCGGGCGGCCCTGACCCGACTCGCCGAGCTTGGCTACGTGGATGACGCATTGTTCGCTGACGGGCACATCCGGCGAAGGTCGGCCTCACAGGGTCCGATGGCCCTGTCGGCCGAGCTCGCGGCACGCGGGGTGGACAAGCACACCGCCGGAGCGGCGCTGAGGGCATTCGACCGCGACGCCCAGCTGGCGGCGGCGACCCGCCTGGCCGAACGGCTGTGCGGCCGCAACCAGCCGGCAGGCTACGGGGAGTTGCTGGATACGATCGGCGTCAAGCTCCTGCGCCGTGGATTCCCGCAGGCGGTCGCCAGAGATGTCTGCCGGGCGGTATGGGCGAGGGCGGCAGGCACCCCTAACCCCTAAAATTTGGGTCACGCGGGCCCCTCTACGGCCCGCAAGTCATAGAGCCAACCCGAGGCGGGGCTCCTCAGGTCCTGCCTGGTCACGCACTTTGACAATCGAATTACGAGGTGCTTGTCATGCCTGTCAACGTCTACGTTTTGCTTTTGGTGGTGGCAGCGGTGGCCCTCGCAGCGGGCTTCGGGGCCACGTACATGCTGCTCCAGCGCCGCCGGAGCAACGGGAGTCACGTCCTGGAGCTCAAAGCCCAGCAGACGCTCGCCGAGGCCGAAACGCAGGCCAAGGAGAAGCTGCTGGAGGCCAAAGAGGAAGCCGTCAAGGTCCGCACCGCCGCCGAGCAGGAAGCCCGGGAGTACCGGGCGCAGTCGCAACAGATCGAAAAGCGCCTGCTCCAGAAGGAGGAGAACCTCGACCGCAAGGGAGAGGACATCAACCGTCGGGAGCGGGAGCTGGGGAACCAACAGAAGTCGCTGGATGAGATCAAGGCGAAGCTCGAGGAGAGCTACCGCGAGCAGGAGAAGGAGCTCCAGCGCGTCGCCAACATGACGCGCCAGGAAGCCCAGGGCATCCTGATGGCCCAGGTCGAGCAGGACCTGCGCAACGAAGTCGCGCGCAAGGTCCGCGAGGCTGAGCTCTCAGCCCGGGACGAAAGCGAGCGGCGCGCTCGCGAGATCGTCACCGAGTCGATCCAGCGCATCGCGGCCGACCAGACCGCCGAGGTCTCAGTGTCGGTGCTGCCTCTACCGACCGACGAGCTGAAGGGACGGATCATCGGCAAGGAAGGCCGCAACATCCGCGCGCTTCAGCAGGCCACGGGGATCGACCTCATCGTGGACGACACACCCGAGGCCGTCATCATCAGCGGTTTCGACCCCGTCCGCCGCGAGGTGGCCAGGGTCGCCCTGAACAAGCTCATCGTCGACGGCCGGATTCACCCGGCCCGTATCGAGGAGATCGTCGCCAAGTCCCGCCAGGAGGTCCTGCAGCGGGTCAAGGAGGAGGGAGAGGGCGCGGTCCTCGAGCTCGGCCTCCAGGGGTTGCATCCCGAGGTCGTCCGCCATCTCGGCATCCTGCGGTTCCGGACGAGCTACGGACAGCAGGTGCTGAATCATTCCAAGGAGGTCGCCTATCTGGCCGCCATGATGGCGTCCGAGATCGGCGCCGACGTTCGAATCGCCAAGCTATCGGGCCTGCTCCACGACATCGGAAAGGCCATCGACCATGAGGTCGAGGGCTCGCATGCGGTGATCGGAGCGGACCTGCTCCAGCGACACGGGGTGCCGGCCCCGGTGGTGCACGCAGTGCGCGCGCATCACTACGACGAGGAGCCGCACACCATCGAGGCTTTGCTGCTGATCGCCGCCGACGCAATCTCCGCGGCCCGTCCGGGAGCCCGCAGGGAGTCGCTCGAGGCCTACGTCAAACGCCTGGAGAAGCTGGAAGAGATCGCCAACTCGTTTCAAGGCGTGCAGCAGTCGTACGCCATCCAGGCCGGCCGCGAGGTCCGGATCCTGGTCAAGCCCGAGCAGATCGACGACACGGCCGCTCAGCTCATGGCCCGCGACATCGCCAAGCGCATCGAGTCCGAGCTCAGCTTCCCGGGTCAGATCCGTGTCACGGTGGTGCGGGAGACCCGGGCGATCGAGTACGCGAAATAGTCAAAAGGGAGTCCGCGAACGGGCTCCCTTTTCATTTCCGTGACAATCGACTGATGCCGGAAGGCGATTTCAGGGTGCTCTTCGTGGCCGATGTGGTCGGCCATCCGGGGCGGGACGCGGTCAAGGCGATCCTTCCCGGCCTCAAGAAGGAGCTACGGCCGCACCTGACGATACTGAACGGTGAGAACGCCGCCGGCGGCTTCGGTCTGACAGCGAAGATCGCGGCTGAGCTGAAGGGCTCGGGCGCCGACGTGATCACGAGCGGGAACCACGTCTTCGCGCAGAAGGAGTTCGTCGGCGAGCTACCCGGGCTGGATCGTGTGTTGAGGCCGGCGAACTATCCGGCGCCTGCCCCGGGCCTGGGATGGTGCGTCGTCGACGCGGGCGGTCAGCGGGTCCTGGTGATCAACCTGATCGGCCGGATCTTTCTCGACCCCCTGGACGACCCGTTTCGGGCGGCCGACGCTGTCCTGGCCGCCAACCCCGAGATCCGGATCGTCTTCTGCGATATGCACGCGGAGGCCACCTCCGAGAAGACGGCCATGGGCTGGTACCTGGACGGCCGCGCCAGCGCCGTCGTCGGCACCCACACCCACGTCCCCACCGCCGACGCCCGGATCCTGCCCGGGGGGACCGCTTACGTCACCGACGTGGGCATGGTAGGACCGCGCGACGGCTGTATCGGGATGGACAAAGACGTCGTCCTGCAGCGCTTCCTGACGGGCGTCCCCAACCGCTTCGTGGTCGCGTCCGGAACCGTGACATTCAATTCCGTACTGGTTAACATTGATTCTTCCACCGGACGGGCTACTTCGATCCAGCGAATCGACCGTGAACACGTTTGAAGGGGTTCCAGCAATGTCAGCGGAGCGCGTTCCAGTAGAGGTGCTCAAGGTTTCGGCCACCTCCAAGCCGGTCGCTGTGGCGGGTGCGATCGCGGGCGTGATTCGCAGCAAGGGGCGCGTCGAGGTCCAGGCGATCGGCGCAGGCGCCATCAACCAGGCGGTCAAGGCGATCGCCATCTCGCGCGGCTATGTGGCGCCCGGCGGGCTTGACCTGGTCTGCATCCCGGCATTCATCGACATCTCGATCGACGGCGAAGAGCGCACCGGCATCCGGCTGCTCGTGGAGAGTCGGTAACGGTAGAGGGACGGGCACCCTCTCCCGGCACGGGAGAGGGATCTGGGGTGAGGGGCCGGACGTTCCACATCTGGACGATCGGATGCCAGATGAACTCGGCGGATTCCGAAAGTCTCGCCCGCCGGCTCCTCGCCGCGGGTTTCAACGAAGATTCGCTCGAGCGAGCGGACGTGGCGATCCTCAACACGTGCGTCGTCCGCCAGGCTTCAGAGGACCGCGTCTACTCGAAGCTCCACGAGCTCAAAGACTGGAAGACGCCAGAGCGCGCGATCGCGGTGACAGGCTGCATCGTCGCCAAGGAGGGGGAGGGGCTCCGGAGGCGATTCCCCCATCTCGACGCGGTGGTGCCGATCGGCGAGTACGAGCCATTCCTGGCCGGCCTGGAGGCGCGATACGACTACTCGCGCGGGGAGGCGTTGCCCGCGGCCGGACGCACCGGGATCAGCCATTTCGTGCGCGTGATTCAGGGATGCGACCACAACTGCACCTTCTGCATCGTGCCGCGCGTGCGCGGCCGGGAAAGACACGTGCCCCTCGACGCGGTCGTGGAGGAGTGCCGGCAGGCGGTGGCAGACGGCGCAAGGGAGGTCGTCCTGCTTGGGCAGAACGTCGACGACTACCACGACCCGGATGGGAAGGGTGGTCTAGCCGCGCTGGTGCGCGACGTGCAGCGAATACCAGGTCTCAAGCGCCTTCGCTTCATGACCTCGCACCCACAGGACCTCGAGATGGAGCTGCTCCAGGTCATGGCGGAGAGCGACGTGATCTGTCGTGAGCTGCAGCTGCCTGTCCAGTCAGGCGATGACTCCGTCCTCAGGCGCATGGCGCGTGGCTATCAGACGCGCCACTACCGCGCCATCGTCGACCGCGCGCGACGTCTGATGCCTGACCTCGGCCTTGCGACCGACGTCATCGTCGGCTTTCCCGGTGAGTCGGAAGCCGCGTACCTCAACACGCGCGCGCTGGTTGAGGAGATGGAGTTCGACGTTGTGCACATCGCGATGTACTCGCCGCGACCCGGCACGTACGCAGCGACGCGAATGCCCGACGATGTGCCGCACGAAGAGAAGCTGCGGCGGCTGAACGACCTGCTCTCGCTGCAGCGCGAGATCGCCTCGCGCAAGACCGCGCGCTGGGTCGGGCGTGACGTCGAGGTCTTGATCGAGGGCCGCGACGAGCTGCACCGGCCGTACGGCCGGATCCGCCAGGGCAAGCGTGCCATCGTCCTCAAGGGAGGCGCGGTGGCACCGGGAGACATCGTCAACATTCGCGTCATGCAGGCAACCGCCGGCCAGCTGACGGGCCTGAAAATCCCGACGAACTCAGAGCCTGCGGCGTGAGTTCGCCGGGACCCCTAGGACCGGCCGCGTGACCGCCCCCGCCACCCCGGTCATGCGTCAGTACCGGGAGGCGAGAGAGAAATACCCCGACGGGATCCTTCTCTTCAGGCTCGGTGACTTCTACGAGATCTTCTTCGACGACGCAAAGATCGCGGCGCCGATCATGGGCGTCCAGTTGACGTCGCGCCCACTCGGTAAGAGTGGTCGGGCGCCGATGTGCGGGGTGCCGCACCACGCATGGCAGTCGTACGTGGGCAAGTTGCTGCGGGCCGGCCACAAGGTCGTCATCTGCGACCAGGTGGAGGCCGCGGGCAAGAGCAAGATCGTCAAGCGCGACGTCACCCGGGTCCTGACCCCAGGTACGGTGGTGGAGGACGCGTACCTCGATCCGGCACGTCCCAACTATCTCGTTGCGGCGTGGACGCGTGGCGCGGAGGCGGGCATCGCGGCGTGCGAGGTTTCGACCGGTGAGCTGCTGCTGTGCCAGCTGCCGAAGGACAGGCTGCAGTCAGAGTTGGAGCGACTGGCGCCCGCGGAGCTCCTTACCCCGCCCGACATCGAGGAGTATCGCTTCGATCCCGTCCGCGGCCAGCAGCGTCTAAGGGACCTTCTCGGCATCGCCTTCCCGGCATCGGTCGGCGCGGCTGACGCGCCGCTTGCGGTCGGTGCGGCCGGAGTCGTCATCGACTATCTGAAGCAGAACCAGACCCGCGTCGTTCCTGGGGCGTTCACGGTGCGCACGTACTCGCCCGACACCACGATGCCGTTGGACGCGCCCACCGTGCGCAACCTGGAGCTGCCCGCCCTGGTGCAGATGATCGACCGCACGTGCACGCCGGTCGGCGCACGACAGCTGCGCGCCTGGTTGGGGGCTCCGCTTCGGGATGCGGAATCGATCGAGCTGCGGCTCGCCGCGGTCGACGAGCTGGTCGGCGCGCCTCGGCTGCGGGACCGTATGCAGGCGGTGCTCCGGCCGGTCGGCGACCTTGAGCGCCTGGTGTCCCGGGCCTCCCAAGGCCACGCCTCGGCGCGCGAGCTCGTCATGCTCCGCCGCTCGCTCGAGGCCATCCCGGCGGTCCAGGAAGTCCTTGCCGGGTGCTCGGCCCTGGTCACGCGCCAGCTTGCCGCCGACGTCAGCGCCGCGCCCGAGCTGGCCGGGGTGCTGGCGCGCGCGCTGGTCGAAGACCCCCCGCTCCACACTCGCGATGGCGGAGTGATCCGCTCCGGCTACGACGCCGACCTGGATTCCATCTCGGAGGGGTCGCGCAGCGCACGCGAATGGATAGCGAAGCTCGAGTCGGTCGAGCGGCGGCGCAGCGACATCCGCTCGCTCAAAGTCGGTTTCAACAAGGTCTTCGGCTACTACATCGAGGTCAGCCACGCGAACACGGCGAAGCTTCCCGACGACTACGTCCGCAAGCAGACGCTGACCGGCGGCGAGCGCTATATCACGCCCGAGCTGAAAGAGAAGGAAGCGATCGTCCTCAGCGCCCGGGCGCGGATCATGGCCCGCGAGGTCGAGATCCTGCGGGAGGTGGGCGCGAAGGTCGCGGACGCCGCACCGATGCTCCGTGCGACGGCGCAGGCGATCGGCAGGATTGACGCGCTACTCAGCCTTGCGGTTGCGGCGGCCGAGCATCTGTGGCGCAGACCCGAGGTCAACGCGGGTCTGCAGCTGACGATCCGAGGCGGCCGGCACCCGCTGGTCGAGCACGGCCTGCCTGCAGGAGTCTTCGTCGCCAACGACCTGGACCTCGATCCTGAGAGCTCGCAGATCGTCATCCTCACCGGCCCCAACATGGCCGGCAAGTCGACCTACCTCCGCCAGGCCGCGATGATCGTCCTCCTCGCGCAGTGCGGAAGCTTCGTGCCCGCGGAGCACGCGATGATCGGCCTTGCCGACCGCGTGTTCACGCGCGTCGGCGCGCATGACGACATCAGCGCCGGCATGTCGACCTTCATGGTCGAGATGACCGAGACGGCGTACATCCTCAACCACGCAACCAGATCATCTCTTGTCATCCTGGACGAGGTGGGGAGGGGGACCTCGACCTACGACGGGGTATCGATCGCCCAGGCAGTGGTGGAGCACCTCCACGACTCGCCAAAGCTTGGATGCCGCACTCTCTTCGCGACCCACTACCACGAGCTGACCGCGCTCGCGGAGCGGCTGCCCCGAGTGCGCAATCAGCGAGTCGAGGTCCTCGAAGAGGGTGACACAGTCCGGTTCCTGCATCGCGTTGTACCCGGTGGGGCTGATCGCTCGTACGGCATCCACGTCGCAGCGGTCGCTGGGCTGCCTTCGGGCGTCATCGCTCGCGCTCGTGACGTGCTGGGCGAGCTCGAGCGCCAGCGTCCACTGGAGCCGCCTGACGTCCAGCTCGGCCTTCCGATCGACGTCGCGCCCGATCCCATCCGCAAGGAGCTGGAAGAGATCGACCCGGCGTCGCTGAGTCCGCTCGAGGCCCTGCAGAAGCTCTACCAGCTGCGCGCGAGGCTGAGCAATTGATCCAGATGCTGCCGCCCGAGGTGGCGGACGCGATCGCCGCGGGCGAGGTCATAGAGCGCCCCGCCTCGGTCGTCAAGGAGCTGGTCGAGAACGGACTCGATGCCGGCGCTCGTCGGATCAATGTCGACGTCCGCGGAGCGGGCAAAACGTCGATCCGTGTGAGCGACGACGGCGCGGGCATCCCGTCGGACGAGCTCGCGCTGGCTTTCGTCCGCCATGCGACGAGCAAACTGGCGTCCCTCGCCGACCTCGCCGTGATCCAATCGTTTGGTTTCCGGGGCGAGGCGCTCGCCAGCATTGCCGCGGTCGCGGAGGTTGAGTGCTCGAGCGGCGGCGCGACGCTGCGGATACGCGCGGGCGAAGTCGTGGAGCAGGCCGGTGGGCCGTTGCTGCCCGGTATGGCTATCGAGGTCCGAGACCTTTTCGCCAATGTCCCGGCTCGCTTGAAGTTCCTGAAGAGCGACGCCACAGAGGTGGCGGCGATCAAAGAGGTCATCAGCGCATTCGCGCTGCTGCATCCCTATGTGCGTTTCCACCTGACGATCGACAGCCGCGCGGCCGTCAGCACCAATGGTGATGGCGACCGGCGCCGGGCCATTGCGGCGGTGTACGGATCGCAGGTCGCGGCCGAGATGCTCGAGATGGTGGGGATGCCTCTGGTCGCCGGGATGGTGAGCCAGCCGCGGCTCAGTCGCGGGAGCCGAGACGGCATGGTGGTGGCGGTCAACGGCCGGCCGATCAGCGCCCGCTCGCTCGTCTACGCGCTCGAGGAGTGCTACCAGGGGCGCCTCGAACGCGGGCGGCATCCGATCGCCGTGCTCGACGTCGGCATCGATCCCGAGCTCGTCGACGTCAACGTGCACCCGGCCAAGAAAGAGGTCCGGTTTCGTGACGAGGGTGCTGTGTTCGCGGCGCTGCAGCGAGCCGTGCGCCAGGCCCTCGACGGCAGCGACCCGTTCCGATACCGGCCGGCCGAGACGGTGCCTGGTCTTGCGGTCGCGGCGTTCGAAGGCCCACAGCTCACCCTCCACGAGTCCGCGGTCGCGATCGCGCCGGCGGAGACCAACGGGCAGACGTCGGCGACGGTGCTCCGCCCGATCGGTCAGGCGGGGCCGGGCTACCTGGTGGCCGAGGGCCCGCACGGCCTCGTGCTGGTGGATCAACACGCGGCGCACGAGCGAGTCCTCTACAACCGATTGCTCGAGCGGCTGCGCACGGGGCGTGGGGCGAGCCAGCCGCTGCTGATCCCGCAGGCCGTCGACCTGGAACCGAGCCTGATCTCGGCCGCGGCCGATCACCGCGCCGAGCTTGCCAACCTCGGCCTCGAGTACGAGGAGTTCGGTCCGCGTAGCCTGCGCATCACCGCGGTACCGGTCGAGCTGCCCGCGGGCCGAGCCACG
>WNFV01002016.1_pt1 | contig 28263 bp, 29 predicted proteins | sample 5400101 | NCBI WGS metagenome assembly WNFV01 (sample SAMN13153361, study PRJNA577476) | soil metagenome | isolation source: 115 cm soil or saprolite under grassland replicate 1 | place: USA:California | collected 2016-06-15
CTGAGCAGTTTTCCAGGTTGCGCAGGCCAAAGGCGATAGTGACACAGTCGAACGACGCATCCTCAAACGGGAGTTTCATTGCATCAGCCAGTACCACTCGCCGCACACCTTTGCGCCGCGCAAGCTCGAGCATTTCCGGCAGGAAATCGACAGCGGTCAGTTCCGCATGCGGCATTTTCATTTGCATGGCCCGCGCTAGATCTCCCGTGCCGGTTGCAAGATCAGCGACCGTATGTGGGCGCCAGGCTTCGACGATTTCAGCTGCGCGCGCTCGCCAGTAGAAATCGAGACCGCAGCTAAGCACGTGGTTTGCGACATCATAGCGCGTTGCAATCGACGCGAACATTTCGCGAACGTGCGCAGGTTTGCTAGTCATCTCAGAAATTTCATTGAAACGTCAGCCGCATTTGTTAAGGCGCTCCGTACTGTGACCCATGGCATAGCTAACAAGCTAACATTGAGGAACAAGGCCGGGAACTCGCCATAAAATTACTAATTGCCATACGCGGCAACCACGGCTATCTAGCGGGATGGACATATCTGTTAAAGATCTACAGGAAGCGATCTCAATTCGCCAGCAAATCGATAATCTGCAACGACGCCTTTCCTCTCTTTTGCGAGGTGCACCTCAAAGGCCAACGGGTCCGACCGCCCCCGGACGCTACTTCTCGCCTGCCACAAGAGCAAAGCTTGCGGCAGCCGCTAGAGCTCGTTGGGCAAGGAAGCGAGGCACCGGAGCAGCAGCTCCTGTTAGGAGAAAAGGTCAGCTAACACCGGCTGGCCGAAGGAAGCTTTCCCAGCTAATGAAAGCTCGCTGGGCGGCAAGAAGGAAAGCAGGAGGAAAACAAAAAGCGTCGATCCGGAAAAAGGGTGCTCTCACAGCTGCCGGCCGAAAGAGACTTTCCGAGTTAATGAAAGCGCGCTGGGCAGCCAGAAGGAAAGCCGGCTCGAAATAAGCAACTGCGGTCGCTCCCAACATCGGCCGGCTGCTGGTGGATCTAAGAGTCGGGTGTACGACAAGAATAACTGCTCGCGAGAGGACTCGAACCTCCACGGGTTGCCCCATACGGTCCTGAGCCGTACGCGTCTGCCAGTTCCGCCACGCGAGCAAAAAAGCGGGGTCTTACAATGCGAGGGTGACAGCGTGCCTGCAAGCTGAAATCAAGCGATTCCCCGGGGATAACTCAGCCCGCCAGTTTCTTGCGTGCGCGCACCTCTAATTGATGCGCTTTGCGCACCTGCCCAATGGAACGCAGGAGATCGGCATAATTCGACACGACAATCTCGTAATCCTTCGAGGGTTTATCCTCAACTTGTTCCCAGCTCTTGAGTGAGGATTGATAGAGTTCCGCAGCCTTCGCATAATCACCACGAGAATGATAGACCACCGCCAGATTGCATTTCGACTGAGCAATATCGGCAATCGGGCGCGGCTGTAGGTTCTCTCTGATCGCCAACGCCCGAAGATGTAGTTTCTCAGCTTCGGTGTATCGGCGTTCGTTGGTGTAAAAGACAGCCAGATTGTTCAGCACCGACGCCACATCGGCGTGGTCAGGTCCGAGTTGCTTCTCATAAATCTCCAAGGCGCGCAGGTAACACGGTTCGGCCGCCTTTTGCCGGCCCGACTTGCGCAGAATCAGGGCGACGTTGTTTAGCATGGTACCGATATCTGAATAGGGGACGTCTTCGACCTCGGTTCCAGCAGCTATTGCTTTCTGGTAAAAATCGATCGCTTCTTCGGATTGACCAAGACTATCGAAGAGCAGGGCCAATCGTCGTGCCGAGCGGTAGATGGCGCGTTGATCTGGCGGGTTTCCTTTTTCAAGGATCGCGTGCGCCTTTCGCAAATATGCTTCGGCTCCAGCGTGGTCTCCCTTTTGTTCGAGCAGTTGGCCTAGTTTCTCAAAACTCGTGGCGAGTGCCGTCTGGTTCCCTTTGAATGCGCGCCTCGCAACTTCAAGAGCTGTTTCGGCGACTCGAATTGCCTGAGGCAGGCGATTGGTGGCGCGGAGATTGTCGAGCTTTTCGTTGAGGATCGCCCACAGCTTCTCTTCGCCTTTCATCTCATCACCATCCCTCGCTTAGTTGAGTAACTAATCGGGTGGCGAGGTCCTCGGTGGCGAGAGGCAAAGCTTGTCGTTCGTCTGTTGTTACGTCGCCGCTGACGAAGAAACTGGTGGTGCCGGTTACTTCGCCAGGACCGGCCAGCTGTTTGCCGTCTGGTGTAGTGAGCGAGTATTTTAGGCTTAGCGCGAGGTTAAATTCCGTTGTGGCCAGCACATTCCCGCGCACCGAGCGCGCTGGCAGCCGATTGATGCGAGATATCTCTCCACTCAAGGTGGCGTCCGCCTTGTCGTCGCTTGTAATTTGAAACGTGCCATCCTGTTGGAATTGTTTGATCACCGTATCGGTCACCAAAACTTCGACCCGCGGCACGAGCGTGCGATTTTTAAATGTCGGCACCGCAATGGTGTGAACGTCTCGCAGATAGTACGGCTTTACCGGCCCGACGTGATACCCAAGGCAACCGGAAATCGCGAGGCAAAGGATTGTCGCGAGTGAGGCTTTCAAGGCGCCGGTAAGGCCGCCTCTTCTTCGGGGGAGGCCGATGCTCCAGGAGCGCTGGAAGGATCGGAGCTTGTGCTCGTGCCCGGCAGAGGCAAGAGAGGTTCAGGCGCAGTAGTGGTATCCGGCGCGAGCGAAGCCGGCGGCGGAAGCGAGCTATCGCCGTCCGATGCAGGCAGGGGCGCTTCGTTATTCGGTGCACCCGGCTTGGCCGATCCACTTCCGGCATTTCCACCTGGGTGCGCTTCGGCTTTTTTCTTTGCGTTCTGTGAAACCGGTATGGCCGGCTGCAGCACAGCATCGCCGAGTTTGGCGCGTAATTGGTCGATCCGCTTCTTCGCCTTGTTGCTTTCCTCTGATCCCGGCTGCTGCCGAATCACTTCGTTGTAATATATGACGGCAGCGCGATAATATTTTTGCTTATCGTAAAATTTCGCGACCTTAAAAGAATTGTTTGTCTGCTTGTGCTCAAGAAGGTCGAGATTCTTGTGCGCCTGGGCTGCTTTCTCGCTCTTGGGATAGTGGAAAAGGAAATCCTGGAAAGCCGTTTTCGCATTGTTTGCGGCGGCGGCGTCATTTGTGCCTCGCTGCGAGGCCGTAAACCAAATATAACCGATTTGATATTGGGCATCGATGGCTATTGGCTCGTTAGGAAACTTGTCCACGACGGCTTGATAAGCTTGGATCGCTGCATCGTTCGCTCCCTGCTTCTCACGCGCCATGCCAATATTAAACTGCGCTCGTGCGGTGTATCTTCCATACGGCGCGGTGCGGACAACATTCGCGAAAATGGTTACCGCTCGATCCAAGGCAGACGCGATCGGAATCCCCAACAGCTTCAATTTCTTTCCATTCAGATAAATCTCACCAACACGAAATTGCCCCTCGATCGCTTCATCGAAATGTGCGCTGCTCGCATATCTTTCAACCAGCTGGAGATATGAATCGGCTGCTGGAGTGTATTGGTGGGTCTGTTCCTGTAATTGAGCAGCACGAAAGAGAGCATTGGGAGCCAGCGCGTCTTTTGGGTGACGTTTGACAAGGGTCTTGTAAGCTCTGATCGCGCGTTTGAGGTTGTTTTCCTTTTCGGCATTCTGCGCGGTCTGATAGATCTCGGCCGCATTGCCGCTTATTGCTTCCTCGCCCGGTGGTACGTACTCCGCTTTTTTGCCCGCTCGGAAAATGATCGATGCCCCGCTCGGTCCGGGTACAAAAAACATTACGGCAATCAGGGCTAAAACGACTCGAATAAGGAATTGCATTCGGGTGTCGCAGGGTAATTAACTTCTCTTGCCAGTCAAGTTTCAACAGACCGTGCCCCCGCGCAATGCCAGACCCGAGCCGGATTACATTCGTTAGGGCAGAAGCTTTTTCCACGAGCAAAACCGATTAATGTTTGAATTCATTTGAATCTTACGGATCAACAGAAGATACGCATCGGCTCGTGCGCATGGAGCTTCGACGACTGGCGCGCTGTCTTTTATCCGCATGATTTGCCGGAGTCGCACTGGCTCGAATTTTATGCAGGCCATTTCCCGGCCGTCGAAGTGGACTCTACATTCCACGCTGCGCCAACCGAAGCAACGGTTCGCCGCTGGGCCGAAACGACTCCCGCCAGTTTTCGGTTTACCTGCAAGCTTCCCCGTCAAATCACCCACATTTGCCGTCTCCGAGATTGCGCAGCAGAGCTAAGTTCGTTTCTCCGCGCGATCGAACTACTCGGGCCAAAACTCCAGATCATCCTCATTCAGCTACCGCCTTCGCTGACGCCAGCAGACGGAAAACAGGCGCTGCGCAAGTTCCTGGTGCAATTGCCGCGGGATTTCCGGTTTGCCATTGAATTTCGCCACGCCGGCTGGCATCGGCCGCAGTTTATTCGTCTAGTGGAAAAGTACCGCGTCTGCTGGGTTTGGGCCGATACCACTCCGCTCAACGAGCGAAACCTTGCGCCCTTCGAATTTCTGCCGTGCACCACTGATTTTCTTTACCTGCGTTTGCTTGGCGATTACGCAACCAAATACGACGTCGATGGTGGCCACATCCATCGTTACGAAAAATTACTCTGGAAACGCGAAGCCGCGTTGGAAAGCTGGTCGCTGAAAATTCAGCGGCATCTCGCAGACGTGCGCAGTGTCTGGGCATTTGCCGGCAATCACTTTGAAGGGTTTGCACCGGAAACATGTCAACGTCTCGCCGAACGGCTCGGGTTCGATTTGCCGCTGCCGCCGGAAACAGAACAGGCGTTTTCTGCGGAGAGAGAATCGCAGCTCGATCTACAGTTGTAGCGGTACTTTGGCACGTTTGTGTTTTTCAAAAATGCAAACCTGGCGAATCCCTGTTTTGGCCATCTTGTGCGCGAGCTTAGCAAAATTTTCGCCAAGTTGGACATATGAGTGCGCGTCGGAGGCGGTTGTAAATGGGATCCCCTTCTCCATCGCCAACTCGATAATTGAATCGCTGGGATAAAGTTCGTTCACTGGTTTGCGCCAACCGGCGGTGGAAAGCTCAATCGCAAGATTGCGCGCATGAATAAATTCAAGTGTCTCATAAACCAACGTGCCGATGTCCGCCACTGGGCGATGTCCATGGATTTTGATCAAATCCAAGTGGGCAACAGAGTCGACCAATCCAGTCGCAATTAGTTCGCGAAGACGGCGAAAGTAATCGGCATACATCTCGTCGATGTTCCTGCGCTCGAATTGCGCCGCGCCATCCGGCACGCTGTCGAACATCTGATCGGCTCGCTCCAGGAAATGCACCGAGCCGAGAACGAAATCCAGTTTGTCCCAATTTTTTTCGATCCATTTGCGGCCGGCCGGTGAATGGACGGGGTCGTTATCCAGCTCGATCCCCGCGCGGACCCGCAAATCGGGATTTCGTTCCCGCAAGCGATTGATTTCGTCAAAATCGATTCCGGCGTGATAACGATCGTGATCGGTGAAAGCGATATCCTTTAATCCTAATCTCCGCGCCGAGTCCGCCCAGGGCTGGAGTAATTCCTGCGTGTATCGCTGCACACGATGTCCCTGCGGGTGCATGTGGTAGTCGGAAAAGAGAAGTAATGGAGTGTTGGAGTGCTGGAGTGTTGGAAATGCTTCAGAAGCCATTACTCTATCACTCCACTAATCCGTCGCTTCGTCAGGGCACTGCCAGGAACTTTTGCCGAATGCGCAACTCCAGAAATTGAGGAAAGAAAACCTCGGCGATAAAAACTTTGTTGGGCGTAAGTTCGCGGGTCGAGATTGTTTCGTTGTACTCGATCCGCTCGGACGGGTTAATTAAAATGGTCCCAGCTTTTTCAGTGATCGCGTGGTTCTCAGACCACTTTGTCAGGACATCGCCCGCAGAATTCGTGAGATAGATTTCAATGCGTTGAGTCGTGGGAAAATCGAGTGTGACGGGGCGTTTGGACAGATTTGCCAGTGTGACTTTCACGCTGAGCTGGCGGACTTCAGATAACTTCACGGTTTGGGGAGTGATTTGCAGATCAAGGGCGAGCCCACGCAGCCGTGGATCTTTGTATTGCGGAACGACGTTGGGAGAAAACGGATGAAGAATCCGGCTCAACCAACCTCGTTTTCGTGTGGGCGTGGGCGTAACGTCCTGGCCGACCATGGCCCCAGCCACAAAAACTATCAGAACGAGCAAAACAAGGCGGCGCTTCATGAGGCCCCAAACAGCCCGAAAACTTTTCTAGGTTGCAAAATTGCTGTCAAACCATTTATGAACTCGCGAATGTCTTCGCAGTCAATTGGCATGAGACTTCTTTGTGTATTCGTGTTTTGTCTGGCTTTTGCGCTGGTTGATGCAGCAGCGAAGCAACGACACTGCACGTTTCGCGTACATGCGCAAGCAAACCCTCGAGATACCGATGTGTTCTCAATATCCGCGCGCGCGACATCTTCTGGGAAAGATGTTGCCATTCAAAAAACGCCGTGGATTACGGAGCACGATGTCATGGCCTTTGCTCCGTACCCAGCCCAGGACGGAACCTTTGGCGCATTGTTTCAGCTCGACGAGCACGGGGGCGTTGTGCTCGATACCTTGAGCGTCGAGCGCCGGGGCGGTTTTCTCTTTGTATTCATCAACGGCAGAATGATCACCGAACTACAGATCGACAAGCGAGTGTCGGATGGAAAGATTTATGTTCCGTCCGGACTAACTGCCGCGGATATTGAGCTAATGAAGAAACAGTGGCGCTTGCTCGGGGAACGAAAGCGCTAAGCGGTTCATCGCCCATGCGACTATTGTTCGCCGGAGTTTTTTTCGCTCTCCTTTTTTCTGCTCAGATGACAATTCAAACGGCACAAAGTCAGGTTCTCGATCTTGTTCTGCCCACGGGCAATGGTGCCCTCTTTTCGGGAGATGGCCCCGCTTTTTACCAATATGTCGACCGAGACTATAACGGCGTGAAAGGGACCCCATGGGAAGGCGGGCAATACGGCTTTGTCCGTGATCCGAAAAGCACTGGGGGAGGCGTGATTTATACCCGCTTTCACGAAGGCATTGATATTCGGTCCGTGCACCGCGATGCAAATGGCGAGCCGCTCGATGAAGTGCGCGCCATTGCCGATGGCGAAGTCGTGCACGTCAATCTCGTGCCTGGCTACTCAAACTATGGCAAATACATCGTAATCGAGCATCGATGGGGTGGCTCGAACTACTATAGTTTGTACGGACATCTCAGCTCGATCGCAGTGCAGCCCGGCGAGACGGTGAGGCGCGGTCAGCCTATCGCCGTGATGGGTTACACCGGAACGGGCATAAACCGCGAACGCGCACATCTGCATCTGGAATTGTGCCTGATGTTCAGCCGTGAATTCGAAGCCTGGTACAGCACATTTTTTAGGAAAGATCCCAATCGCCATGGCCTCTACAACGGGATGAACCTCGCCGGTCTCGACGTGGCGCGTCTCTATTTGGCGCTCCGGAAGAATCCGGCACTCACGATTCCCGAATTTCTCGCCGCTGAAGAGACATTCTATAAGGTCACCTTGCCGAAGGCGCGACACTTCGATTTGCCAACACTGTATCCATGGATGTCTGGAGCAGGAAAACGAAGTGGATCGTCATGGGAAGTCTCGTTCGCGCGGTCCGGTGTCCCCTTGAGGATTGAATCAACCGACAAACGCGTAACGCAGCCCGAGGTAAGCTACGTTAAAAACAGCTCGGCGGAGTGTTCCTATCTCACTCGCGATATAGTTTCCGGTCGCGGAGCAAACGCGCATCTCACGAACTATGGCGCGCAGTTGATGCGACTGCTGATCTGGCCGAATTAAATGCGTGCCGAAAATTTCAGCACGAGGTCGGCGTGCCTTGCGCAAGCGCGACACCATGCGGGATTGCGCCTTGCACAAAGCTGAGACATTCCATAGCGCCACTCGGCTTCCCTGGCAGCGCGATCACCAGAGCCTGATCGACGACCGCGGCGAGGTTGCGCGAGAGAATGGCATTGGGCGTAATCTTTATCGATTCGGCGCGCATCACTTCTCCGAATCCTGGCAATTCTACTCGCATCATGGCACGAATCGCTTCCGGCGTAACATCACGCGGGCCGATACCCGTGCCCCCCGTCGTCAAAATCAAGCCGCAACCTTGCCTGGCAAACGATTGAATTGTTTCCTGAATTCGGGTCATCTCGTCTGGCACAATCGCTTCGGCTGAAACGTGCCACCCAGTTTTTTGCGCGACTTCTTTCAAGGCCGGCCCGCCCAAGTCGTCGTAATCACCCGCACTGGCGCGATCAGAAATCGTGATGATACCAACTTGTATTTGCATGCTTGTGGCGGCGTCGCTATGAGCCTCGCGTTCTTTCGCTGTGGCGGTCACACACCGCCGCTACAGCGCTTTTCGTCTTCTCAAGCAATTGCACGTCGGAAACGATCATGTCTTTGTCCACTGCCTTGCACATGTCGTAAATCGTCAGCAATGCGACGGTGACGCCGACCAGGGCTTCCATCTCGACTCCCGTTTGCGCGATTGTCTTCGCGGTGCATTTCACCTCCGCACCGTCCTTTGAAGCAACGATATCGATGTTTACCTGGCCGAGCGGCAGAGTATGGCAAAGAGGAATGAGCTGCGCAGTTTGCTTGGCGGCCTGAATTCCGGCAATGCGCGCAGTCGCGAAGACATCGCCCTTGGCGATATGATCTCTTGCGATCAGATCGAGTGTTTCCCGCCGCAGCCGAATGTTTCCGCGTGCAACGGCTCTTCGTTTACTGAGCGGCTTCGCTGAAACATCAACCATTTGCGCGCGACCATCGTAAGAGATGTGACTTAGTCGTTTCATTTCATTGGCCTGTCATTCCGAGCAGAGCGAAGCGAAGTCGAGGAATCCCGCGGCGCCACCGAGGCTAACGCAACGGAGTGTCTCGACTTCGCTCGACATGACCCGGACTGCTCACCCGCCGATCGCAATCATTTTGCGATTCGGTTGGTAATTGTTTCGAAAATCGTGTTCCTGCGGCTTTCGTTCAACCACGCTGAGAAAAAACTGCTTGAGCTGTTCATCGCTCGCGCCCGCCCGCAGCGGTCCCATGATGTCAAACTCCAAATAGCTGCCTAAACATGGGCGCAACTTCCCATCGCATGTAAGCCGGAGCTTGTTGCAGTTCTCGCAGAAATGCATGTTCGTCATCGCACCGATGAAACCTATGCGCTGTTCGCGTCCCGGAATCTGGTAGTAAGTGGCTGGACCATTCGTGCGAAACCCCGTCTCCGGAATCAGACTCCCGTAAGCCGATTCGACTAACCGTTTCGCCTCCATCACCGACATAAAATTACTCTCGCTTAGAACTTCCGTGGTGCTCACCGGCATCAGTTCAATAAACCGAAGCAGAAGGTTTCGCGCTGCAGCGAATTCGATTAGTGGCAGCAGTTGATCTTCATTGCGCTCCCGCATGAGGACTGCGTTGAGTTTGATCTGGTCGAACCCTGCGGCGATCGCAGCGTTGATTCCGCCCAGCACCTGTGCATGGAAATCCCTACCCGTGATCTGCGAATAAACTCCAGCATCGAGGGTATCGAGTGAAATATTCACCGATTGCACACCAGCATCGCGCAACGCTTCCGCCATTGTCTTGGCGGCCGTGATTTCCCGTGCGAGCAAGGTGCCATTCGTCGAAAGACCGATGCTCGTGATCCGGGGAATCTCAGGAATTTGCCTAACGAAATCGATTATTCCCCGACGTGTCAGCGGTTCACCACCAGTAATTCGCACTTTCGAGACGCCGAGCTCCGCCGCGATGCGAATGAGCCGCAGGGTCTCTTCGTACGTCAAGATTTCGTGGCGCGGCAACCACTCCTGCAATTCCTGCGGCATGCAATAACTGCAGCGCTCGTTACAACGGTCCGTAATCGAGACGCGCAGATAGGAAATCCGGTGGCCGTAACGGTCCTGCATTGCAGCGATATGTTAGTGGGAACGCGACAGTGAATCAACCAACCCCCACTCATTGACGCAATGCGGCGAACGCATCATCGTACCGGATGACGGATCGAGTGGCGCGCGTCGCGCTGACATTCGCGGTAATCGCTGGGGCGCTGATTTTCAGCGGCTGCGGAACTACAGGAACCCGCATTTCACAACATCCGGAAATGTATCAGAGCCTCACGCCGAGAGACCAGGCATTGGTCAGCCAAGGGCAGATTCGCACAGGGATGGCCATGGACGCGGTGTGGCTGGCGTGGGGCACACCCGAACAAAAGATTCCGGGCAATATGCGTGGTCGTCTCACCGAAACTTGGGTCTATTTGCGTTACAATACGCCTCCCAGCTACGGCGGGCCTTATTATTACGGCCCATTTGATTGGTCATACATCCCCCCAAAGTTCCCATACCCGTCTAAAGGGGTCACCTTCTCAAACGGCAGAGTTGTGTTCTTCCGACACCTGCCGTCGCCACCGCCGCTGTAACGCCGAGTTTGGCTTGCCAACCCAGCGGTCGGTATGATTTGCTCGCGGCGTGAAGCGTTGCTCTTTCCTTCGCGCATCGACGTTGGCTGTCGCGGCCGGCACGTTCGTTCTCACCAGTTGTTCAACGCCACAAACGCGAATTTCTGAGTATCCAGATCTTTACCAGAGTATTTCACACAGAGACCAGGCGCTGGTAAACCAGGGGCAAATTCGAATCGGTATGTCACGACCCGCCGTGTGGCTGGCGTGGGGTTCGCCCAATCGAAGAATTATCGGCAACATGGGCGGCGGTACTACGGAGACTTGGGTTTACACTTATTACGCCAGCTGCCCGTACTACCCATATGAACCGTTGGACGAATATTTCGGGGCGCCTTTGTACGATCCGTTTTGTTATTCGTGGTTCCCGCCAAGCATCCCTTATCCTGGCAAGCTCGTCACTTTCGCGCACGGCAAAGCGGTGTCCTTCCAATACGTCACATCGCATTAGATCCGATCAAAAAATTCTGTCGCGTTGTGACACGTGACGGATGAGTATTCCAGCGGGTCTGATCCATGGCTTACCGCTCATTTCGACAGTTCCTCGATGCTCTTGAACAAGCGGGCGAACTGAAGCGCGTCGCAATCCCTGTCGATACCGAACTTCTCGTTGCCGAATGGGCAGACCGCGAGATGAAATCGCCCGGCGGCGGAAAGGCCTTGTTGTTCGAGCAACCGATTGTGGATGGAAAAAAATCGGAATTTCCGGTCGCCATTAACGCCATGGGATCGCGCCGCCGCATGGCGATGGCACTACAGGTTTCCGACGTTGAAGATGTCGCGCGCGAAATTCAGCTCATCCTGAAAGCAAAACCGCCCACGGATCTGCGCGAAGGCTGGAATTTACTTAAACAAGGAATCCATCTGCTGCATGCGCGGCCGAAATCAGTCCGTGACGCGCCGTGCCAGGAAGTGGTGCGTGAAATCGAACGTGGCGACGGTTTTTCGTTGCTCGATCTGCCCATCCTCAAATGCTGGCCGAAAGACGGCGGGCGTTTCGTCACCCTGCCAAATGTACATACGCGCGATCCGGAGACCGGCGCACGCAATGTGGGCATTTACCGAATGCAAGTGTACGACGAGCGCACGACCGGAATGCATTGGCAACTTCATAAAGTCGGAGCGCGCCACGGCAAACGCTATTACGAACGGGGGGAGCGGATGCCGGTGGCTGTCACGCTGGGTGGCGATCCTGTTTACACATTCGCGGCAACCGCACCGTTGCCAGACGGTTTGGACGAACTGTTATTTGCCGGGTTCCTGCGAAGAAAATCAATCGAGCTGGTTCGGTGCAAAACCATCGATCTGGAGGTGCCAGCGGATGTCGACTTTGTTTTAGAAGGCTATGTGCAGCCAGGCGACATGCGTCCGGAGGGGCCCTTTGGCGATCACACGGGATTTTACACCGCAGTCGAAAACTACCCCGTTTTCCATCTGACCGCGATCACGCACCGGCGGGATGCGACATATCCGACAACGATCGTCGGCAAACCGCCAATGGAAGATTTCTACATCGGCGACGCGTCAGTTCGAATTCTTCTGCCGGTGTTCAAGATGAATTTCCCGGAGATCGTGGATATAACGTTGCCGCCCGAAGGGGTATTTCACAATCTGGTTTTTGTGAGCATCCGGAAGCAATACCCCTATCAGGCTTTCAAAGTGATGCATGGGCTCTGGGGGATGGGACAAATGATGTTCAGCAAGTACATCATCGCAGTGGACGAAGATTGCGACGTGCATAACACGAGCGAGGTGCTTTTCCGATTGTGTGCGAACACCGATCCTGCCCGAGACACAACGATCATTAAAAATCCAAGCGACTCGCTCGATCACGCGCCGAGCGAACAGAACATCGGTTCCCACATGGGGTTTGATGCGACGCGCAAATTACCGGGCGAAAACTATCACCGATCGTGGCCGGAAATACTAAGCATGACAGACGAGGCGCGAGCGCTGGTCGACAAGCTGCAAACGCAAGCGCGTTGAAAGCACTCAATAAGCCGCAGCGCGGCGGTCCTTTTATGGCCTACGGAAAAGGCGACCCGTATCAACATCGCGAGTGAGGCCACCGGGCGGCACGCCGCGTAGATCGTAGACGCGATCTGTATAAGGGCTGTAGAAAAACCCTGATCTTCCAGCCCATCGCGCATAAGGGTAACCGCCCGGCGGCGGTGGCCCATACTGCGCAGCTTGGTTCTCCTGGATAATCTTACCAGTTAAAGCGCCAGCAGCTGCGCCTGCCGCTGCGCCGATTGACGCCGCGCGGACATTTCCAGTCGCCGCGCCACCGATGATCGCTCCAGTTGCGGCGCCCCACGCTGCGCCCTGGCCAACCGGCGTGTCACATGAGGTTAGAATGCAACAACTAAATGCAATTACCGAGCTAAGCGTGGGAATCGTTCGCATGATTTGTTTTAGCTTGCGGCACTGACCGCGAAGTCCGGCAGACATCGCGAAAGCGGCGTCAAGACAGCCTTTGTCCGGCTGAAACCGAGATTAGGGGTATACAAATACTTGCTTTGCACGTACGTCGAGTACCAACCCCCCGTGGCTGATCTTCGAGCAGTTGTACTTTTGATATGGCGGATATGGGCTTGCAACCACTCCTGACTCATCATGCGGGTTCCGGTTGCCAGGCGGATACGCACCGGCTTTCGGCGGATATTTCTTCTGAGCCTCTTCTTTTGTAATCGCCGTTCCCTCGATCACAGGGCGTGATGTTCGGGTATCAGTGGCATCCCTCTGTTGCGCGTACGCCGTTGTGCCGAGTAGGAACAAACCGACTAACAATGCCGAGACAATTTTCAGAGATTTCGCTTTCATATTTTTACTCTTGTAAGGTTTTCGCAGCGTGCAACTCAGACGGATGTGCGCGACGGCAAATTCAAAAAAGATTTGAGAAGTTGCGGCACGATCCGGCCTGCTTTCTGCAGCTTGCTTAGCCGATATTCTTTTTCGAAAACACGAAAGTTGTCCAGTTCAATTCGTTGAAGCAGCGCGCCGTAAATGGAGCGCATGATCTCTGCGGGCGTCATCGCGCGGCGATCCTCAGCCGGGAGCTCAGCTACCGCGCGGCTAAAGAATTCACGCGCGCGGGATGCTTCGAATTGCATCAACTTTAAGAAGTGCTCGTTATATTGTCGTTTCGCCAGATCAGCTTCCGAATAGTGGAACCGGGCCAGATCTTCCTGTGGCAGATAAATGCGCCCGGCCTGAAAATCCTTCCAGACGTCGCGAATAATGTTGGTCATTTGTAAGGCAAGTCCGAGATCAATCGCGTATTCCCGGCAGCGCGGGTTGCGATAACCAAAAATCTCGATGCTGACGAGCCCAACTGCGCTGGCGACCCGGTAACAATAGACACGAAGCTCTTTAAAGGTCGGATATCGCGCGATGCTCAAATCCATTTCCACCCCGGCAATGACTTCCTCGAGCATGTCGGGTGGAAGCGAATATTTGTGCATCAATTGCCGCACGTCGCGGGCGAGCAGCGGCTCGTCCGGAGCGCCGGTGCGAAGCATCTGGCGCCAATTCGCCAGACGCACTCGTTTCTCGATGACGCTTAGTTCGGCCGAATCGGCGATGTCATCGACCACACGGCAGAACGCGTAGAAAATCGTGATGTCGCGTCTGCGCTCACGGCCTAACGAAACGAAAGCGAGGGCCAGATTGGATTTGCTCTGGCGCGTGATGGCGGCCGCATTCACGTTCGCCTTCTCGTAACCTGCTTGATCAATATTGAATCCATTTTTCCTGATGAATTCTCCGTGTTTCGCATTGCCGAAACAGGCAGACCCATGAAGCCAACAGCCAGCCCGTGACCACGCCTCGCAGACAGGCGAAACTGAATTTCCACAGCAACAGCGCGCCCAATCGATCGGCGATCGCGCCGCGCAGAATGGCATCGCACGCCATGATGCCATAAAAGTGGATCCCGCAGATCACCAGAAACCATGCGAGACGACCCGCATTTCTTCGGATGAAATGAACGTGCGCGCGCATCGCTTCGATCAGTGTTTCGTTGTGCAGCACCAGCGAGATTTGGACCGAACAAAACGCAATAATCAAGCCGCTCATGAGAACCCTCGCAATGGGGAGGTAATCGAGGACTCGCGGGATTTTGATGAAGTAGGCAAGCACGAGCGGCAGCCGGAGGATTAACGTGCTCACCGCAACCACAATGCCCGCCCATTCCAACACATAACTGAACCGCCTCATGGCGAACCGGAACAATTCGCCCTCTTCAAAGCTAAAGCCCCTTATCCAGGCCAGACACACAGTGATGAGATAGACCTGGATGTAAACGCCCACGAGATATTCGAAAATAAATGCCGTCGCATCCACCGTAGCCGACACGCGCAGCAGACCGGCTTCAGGCAAAAGGCCACTCCATTCCGGTAATCGCCAGAAGACGATGGGCTTGAGCAGCGACGCCAGCGCGCTCAGCAACAGAATCAAATAAACCAGATAACCCCAGAAGCCGTACCGTTTCCGCAGCGCGCGCAACAAGGCGCCGTGCAATCCGCGCCAGTTCACAATCATCAAAACCGCCGCGACGACGGAGAGCGGATACGTGGTGGTGGCGTTATCGAAAATTCCCGCAACGCCCTCTAGCGCGGGCAATAGAGTCTCCGTCCATATCTCACTCAACCTTGGCCAAGCCCACTGCGGCAACGAAGTGATTTGGCTCAGCTCCAAGTCCGCCCAGTTCCGGATTGGCGTGAAAGTGACAAACTGAAAAATGAAGTAGCCAAACCCAAGGACCGCGAAGGTGATCCAAATCCGGTGGTAACGCTCAAGGCAGTGAAGACCGTCAACGAGCGCTCGCCGCACCGGCGCAAAAACCATTACCAGCACGTAACCACCGCAGAGCCCCAGCCAGGCGTAAAGGCCGGGCACGGCTTGCCCCACCTCAGCAAGAATTGGTAATGGAGTAATGCGAGTCAGAACATCACTCCAACACTCCATTAGTCCATCACTCCATCATCGGCCTAACGAATGAGTCCCCAATGCGGGTAAAACGGCCAATAAACAAACAACCCGCGACCGACCAAATTCTCGACGGGAACCGGTCCCCAATAGCGGCTGTCGTAGCTGTTATAGCTGTTATCACCCATGGCGAAATAGCCGTCGCGAGGCACCGTGTACGTCTGATCAGGTTTCGACAAATACTCGTGGCCGAAAGCATAACCGCGGTACGGCGGTCGCGCTGAGATTACCCGTTCAAAGCCGTAGCCCTCCGCCTTTTTGCCGTTGATGTAAAGAAATGGCGGATCGATGCGCAACTGGTCGCCAGGCAGACCGGCCAATCGCTTAATATAAAAAGGCGGTCCGGCGATCGGATCCGGGCGAATCGCCGGAATATTATTTGTTCTGAAGACAAAAACATCCCCGTTGTGCGGGTTAACAAAGTTATAGCTGCATTTATCGACAAAGACCTGGTCGCCCGTGTCGATCGCGCCTCGGGCGATAACTTCGCCGCGATGGCAAAGGCGACCGGGAAAGACGTTAAAATCCTGACGAAGCGTGTCGGGCGGGGCGTATACGAAGAAACTTTGTCGCTCACATACGAGCCGCGAAAAAGTAAAAAAGAACGCCACTTTTTTGGGCACGATCTCGAAAATCTGATCGTCCTCGCTCGAAACGACATTGATGTAATTGCGACCCAGAAGAACGAATTCGACGATTTGTCGCAGAATATTTGGCGGCGGCTCGCTGCTCGGATGACCGATAATTCCGTTTAACGTCGGTTGCATCGAGCCGGTGGGAATTTTGAACGGCTGCAGAAAATAGGAGCGAATCCCCACCGCGATTACGATCGCAACCAGAATCACTTCGCAGTTTTCTCGCCAATGCGATTCCCACGTCACCGGTGTGAGTTTGTGGAGCGTCTTATCGAGTGTCTCCGCTGCGCTGTGAGTGTTCTGCCGGTCTCTCGAGCGCAGAGCTTCGCGAAGCGTCTGCATTTCGGAGACGATTTGTTCCCGGTCGGCGTCACTGAGTTTGTCGTGCTTGTAACGAAGGTACTTCCGGGCGTGCCGCAAAAGCAGCCGACTGTGTTTGATGTGGCGCGACGTAAACATGGATTAAATGACGAAATCCGAATGACGAATGACGAATAAATGACGAAGCTCAAAGGAGCGGAAATTACGTCGCCAGACTCTTGGTATTTCGGATTTAGGCATTCGGATTTCCTTCGTCATTCGTCATTCGGATTTCGTCATTTTAAAGTGCGTCACTGCGCTTTGAGCACCTCAATGAACGCCTCCTGCGGAATGTTGATTTTCCCGATGCTTTTCATCCGTTTTTTTCCTTCTTTTTGTTTCTCCAGTAATTTCCGTTTCCGGGTGATATCGCCGCCGTAGCATTTCGCGGTGACATTTTTTCGTAAAGCGGAAACACTCTCGCGCGCAATAATTTTCCCGCCAATCGCAGCCTGAATTGCCACCGCATAAAGCTGACGCGGGATGACTTCCTTCAGTTTGGCCGCCAACTGGCGTCCACGCGCTTCGGCCCGAGCCTTATGCACAATGGTAGAGAACGCATCAACCGGTTCGCCGTTAACGAGCAGATCCAGCTTCACCAGTTTCGCAGCCCTGTAACCGGCGTGCTCGTAATCCATCGAACCGTAGCCGCGCGTGATGCTCTTAATCTTGTCGTTGAAATCGACCAGAATTTCGTTGAGCGGCAATTCGCAATGCAACATCACCCGACGCGTATCCAGCGATTCGGTGCGTTCCATCTGGCCGCGCTTCTCCAGAATCAATTGCAGGATGTCACCGATGTTTTCATTCGGGCAAAGCACGTATGCCCTTACAATTGGCTCCCGGATTTCCGCGATCAGGCTCGGGTTGGGAAGATGCGCCGGATTATCGATCAGGAATTTCTCGCCGCGTGTCGTTAACACCTCGTACACCACGCTGGGGCTGGTCGCTATGATGTCCATGTTGTACTCGCGCCTGAGCCTCTCCTGAATGATTTCCATGTGAAGCAACCCGAGGAAGCCGCAGCGAAATCCGAAACCCAGCGCAACCGAGCTTTCCGGTTGATAAACAAACGCGGAATCGTTCAGGCGCAGCTTGCCAATCGCCGTCTTCAAATGTTCGAAATCGCCAGTGTTAATCGGATAGATCCCGCTGAATACCATCGGATGAATTTCCTGGAAACCGGGCAGTGGCTCTCGCGCGGAATGCCGCTGGTCGGTGATCGTGTCGCCGATCTTCATGTCGGCAGTTGATTTGATATTCGCAATGAAATAACCGACGTCGCCGGGGTTCAGCCGTTCCTGGACGCGCATCTTCGGTGTAAACACGCCCACTTCCTTGATCTCGTATCGCGTGTCATTGCTCATCAACATGATCGCGTGATTCGCTTCCATTGTTCCGGAAACAACGCGGACATAGCCGATCACGCCACGATAAACATCAAATACCGAATCAAAAATCAGCGCCCGCAGTGTCTCGTCTGTTGGCGATTGCGGTGGGGGAATGCGCTTCACGATCGCTTCCAGAATTTCATCAATCCCCATCCCCATTTTTGCGCTCGCCTGGATCGCTTCCTCCGCGGGAATCGCCAGGATTTCTTCCAGTTGCCGTAGCACCGAAGCCACGTCGGCATTCGACAGATCAATCTTGTTGATTATCGGAACAATCGTTAGGCCCTGCTTGTGCGCGAGATGAACATTCGCCACCGTTTGCGCTTCCACGCCCTGCGCCGCATCGATCACCAGCAGCGCGCCCTCGCACGCAGCGAGGCTGCGCGAAACTTCGTAGGAAAAATCGACGTGCCCCGGCGTATCGAGCAGATTCAGCCGATACCCCTCACCCGACTTGCTTGTGTAACGCATCGCCACCGGATGCGCCTTGATTGTGATCCCCCGCTCCCTTTCAAGGTCCATCGAATCAAGTAGCTGGTCCTGCCTCTCGCGCTCCTGGATCGTGCCGGTGCGCTCCAGCAACCGGTCGGACAACGTCGTTTTGCCGTGATCGATGTGCGCGATGATGCAAAAATTGCGCGTCAACTCAATGGACATGGAAGCGCCACTATCCGAGCCTGGTTGTGCGCGGTCAATCGCCATGGCCACGCTATTTGTCGAGCTCTCCTCATTCGGTTAAAATCAGGAGCATGCCAAAGCTGATCATTTCAGGCGTAACACACGAGCTCGTGGACGAAGCGATCACGATCGGTCGCGGACCGGATAACACCATCGTCGTCAACGATCCGTCCATCTCGACTCATCACGCGCAGTTGCTCTTGGAAGGCGATACGTATCGATTGAAGGATCTTGATTCGACCAATGGCACACGCGTCAATGGCAAGCCTGTAACGGAAACGGTGCTTCGGTTTGATGATCGGATTCGGTTCGGGGCAGCCGAAGCGAAATACCAGTCGTCGGAAGTCGGCGGTTCAAAGCCGTTGCCGAAGCCTGAGGCGATCAAGGCTCATTTCGCGGAAGCTGGCGCAGAGTTGCCCCATTTGAGCAGCGCATCTCCTCTCCGCCGCCAGGAACAGCGGAACGACCCGGTGCGCACTGGAATTCTTATCGGTTTGGGAATCGTGCTGCTTGTCTTTGTAGGAAGTATCATTGCGGTGCTGATGATGCATGCGCCTGCACTTTGAGTCCGACCCCTCTCGTGCCAAAGTCCACGTTAATGCACCGGGATCCCTCGACTTCGCTCGGGATGACAGCGCGAACAAAGCGCTTGTTGCTTTTCGACATCGACGGCACGTTGATCCATTCGGGCGGCGCGGGCGTCCATGCGCTCAAATCGGCTTTCAAAGAACGCTTCGGTATTGATGATGATTTGCACGATATCGAGATCGCGGGCATGACGGATTCCGGCATCGTCCTGAGTATCCTTAACAAGCATAAAATTCCTGCGATTAACGAAAACGTCAGCGGGTTCCTCGACAGCTACATGCATTTCCTTTCATTGGAACTGCCGCGCCGGAAAGGCAAACTGCTTCCCGGAGTGCTGGAGTTACTTGAACGGCTGAAGTCGCGGCCACACGTCGTGCTGGCGCTTCTCACGGGGAATGTGTCCCGCGGTGCGCGACTAAAACTCGAGCACTACGGCGTCTGGCATTTCTTCGAATTCGGCGCATTTGCCGATGATCACCACGACCGAAACGAGCTCGGCCGATTCGCTCGCGCCCGCGCGAAGGAGAAGCACGGACGGGAGTTCGCCGCGTCCGAGATAGATGTTATTGGCGACACCCCGCGCGACATCGAGTGCGGCAAAGCCCTCGGCGCGAGGACGATCGCAGTCGCAACCGGAAGATGGGCCCGGGATGAGCTCGCAAAGCATCAGCCGGATTTTCTGATTGATGATCTCTCGAACGTGGAAACAATTATGGACACACTCGGATGGTGATCCATTCACGAATTGCACGGTGAAATGAAAAAAGACTCAGCCTCATCAAATACCACGCCGCGTCAGAGCCGTTCCAACGTTGTGCCGCTCAAGGGCGAAATCGATTTGCACGTGTCGCCCACGGTCACGGCAACGCTCAATGATGTGATCGACAAGAAACCCGAGCGGTTGGTGGTCGATCTTTCCGACGTGAGCTACATCGACAGTGCGGGGCTCGCGGCCTTGATTCAAGCGATGCAAAAGGTGGAAGGTTACGGAGGCAAATTCATGCTGGCCGGATTGCAGGAAACCGTGCGCTCGATTTTCGAAATCTCGCGGCTCGATCAGGTCTTTCAGATTTTCCCGGACGCGGATGCCGCGCTGGCTGGCTAATCTGACTGGCAAATTCGCCGGAGGACAGCGGACTCTACAGCGCGACCGCACAATCTGGAATTGTAGGGCGTTTCTATGAAACGCCGATGAGATGGCGTCTGACACAGACGCCCTACAGCGCGACGCGTGTCAGAATTTCAAGCGTTTGCGCGACATTCTTCGAGATATCGAATTGCGATGCGCGTTCGATGTTAGCCGAACGGGCTGCGTCGCAACGCGATGGGTCCGACCAAAATCGAATAGCGTCACGCAAGCCGACTAGATTTGCTGGGTTATCGACAATCGATCCGTGCACTCCGTCTTCGATGATTTCGCTAAACCCGTTGGAACGCGTTGTGATTATTGGTAACCCGCTGGCCAGCGCTTCGAGGCAGGCATTCGAAAAGGGGTCATAAATTGTGGGCAAAATGAAGATGTCCGCAGCAGCGTAGACCGGCACAAGGTCTTCAACTTCGCCGAGAAATTGAACGGGATCCTCGCGCCAGAAACGCAGGCGCATCGTTTTATGTTGCCCTGCGTCTCCTCGGCCGGCGACCAGCAGCCGCATTTTTCGATTCTTGCAGAGCGCCATGGCTTCGATTGCAAACAGCAACCCTTTGCGCTCCCAGCCCGAACCTGCAAACAACAGCGCAATTTGATCGTGCTTGAGTTTCAACTCCGAGCGAGATCTTTCGCGAAGCGCCGGATCGAATCGGAATCTGTCGAGCGGAATGCCATTCGGCACGAGATCGATTTTGTCCGCCGGGTAACGGTAATGATCGATGATCTCGTTCGCGACCATTTGCGAAGCGACGATCACTCGTCCGGTCTTCCGCTTCTCGAAAAGCGATTCCTCCAGTTGTAACAAATCACGATGCTTCCTGCTAGCGGCGCGGACGAATTGCTTCAGTGGGACCTCGAATTTTTTCCTGCGCGCAAGCCAGGCGCGGTGGACTCCATCGCCGGCCCGGTAGACGTCGCAGCTCCAGACACGCTCAAGGCTAAACAAAACATCACAGTGCAGTTGTGGTCGGATTTTCTCCAGCTCATCAGCAAACCCGATTACTGTCGTCGCCCCCAAGCGCTTTATCGATCCAAATGGCCATTGGTCCTCGGGCCATTCATTCATGGTCACAAGCTGGACCTCGTGGCCGGCTTTTACGATTCCATCTGCAAGTCGTTTCAAGTACGCCTCTGCGCCACCGCTCCGCGAATAGCCGCGGCGAACGAAAGCGATTCTGAGTTTTTTTGCCATCCCGAGCGAAGTCGAGGGATCCCGTCGCACTCACTTTCAGGTCATTCCACGGGATTCCTCGACCTTGCTTCGCTTCGCTCGGAATGACAACTTTACACACTCCACGTTCGCCAGAATACTTGTAAGCCAATGCTGGGTGAAACCCTAAATCTTCCTGCGCCACCGGTCTGTCCGGCGCCTGTGGCGCGTACCTTACCGAAGCGCTTGTTGTATTCGATCTTCGCCCGGATTGGCGGTTCTGGTCTCGATACGGACGCATTTGAAACGCTGCGTGCATCATATCGCGGGGGATTTCTGGGTAAAGCAGTCGCCTATGATAACCGGCAGAAGGAGATCCCTGCTTCATTCATCCACTCGCTGCGCTGGCATCCGGTGCGACTGATCTCTTTTCTTGACCGGCCTCACTATTACGGGGCGAAGAAGAAGTATCTCGACTGGATCGCTTCACGGCAATTGGCGACCGGACGTTACGATCTGTTTCATAGCTGGTCGGGTGATTGCCTGCGCTCGCTGCAAGTAGCGAAACGGCTCGGCATCCCGTCCATTGTTGAGATCCCGACCTGGCATCGCGACGGTGGCAAGCAGAAAATCCACCAACCGGACAAGCCAACACCGACAGGCGATGTTCCGACGTTTAAGAGGTGGAAAAACCGGCTGTTGCTCCAGCGGAAGCGGTTTGTGAGGGAATATGAGCTCGCTGATCTTCTGCTGGTCTTGTCTAACAAGGCCGCCCAGACGTTTCGCGTGCGCGGTTTTCCAGAGGACAAGCTGTTTTATCTCCCCCGCGGAGTGGATGTGGAGCGCTTCAAGCCAGGCACGCACCCGGAAACATTTCGCGCCGTGTTTGCCGGCGCATTGATCAAACGAAAGGGAATTCAACACGTACTCGAAGCCTGGCACCGCCTCAATCTGTCAAATGCCGAGCTGTGGCTAGTCGGGTTTGTGCACGACGAAGCGAAGCCATTTCTAAAGGAGTTCTGGCGTGATAATATTCGCGTTGTCGGGTTCGTTCGCGATCCGGAGAATTATCTCAACCAGGGGACACTCCACGTTTTCCCCTCGCAATGGGAAGGCAGCGCGAAAGTCACGTACGAAGCGGCGGCGTGCGGGTTGCCACAGATCACCACGCGCGAGGCGGGCGACGTGGTTCGTAATGGAATTGAGGGAATCATCGTAAAGCCGGGAGATGTGAACGCGATTGCGACGGCGCTGGAGCATTTGTATCGGCATCCGGAAATCGTGAATGAAATGGGCATTGCCGCCAGACGTCGCGTCGTGGAGAATTTTACCTGGGACCATTTTCGAACGCGATTGCTGGACGCATACGAAACCGCAATGCGGATGGCGCGATGATTCTTTTAAGGGGAGGCGAGTCGCCTCGGCGGATGGAAAGCCGCCCTTCTCATTGCCTGTGAAAATTCTTCTCCTGCAGCTCAAGCGAATCGGCGATCTGATTTTGACCACGCCTGCGATTGCCGCATTGCGCAAGAATTTTCCAGATGCGCACATCACACTCGTGGTTTCGAACGAATGCGCTGAACTGCTTCCGGCCATCTCGAACGTCGATCGCGTTCTGATCGCGCGCCGCAATCTGCGGGACGTCGCGATGGTTTCTTCTGTCGCCGGCAAGAGATTTGATTATTGCATCGACTTTACGCGAAACGATCGTTCGGCTTTTTTGACCCTCCTGTCAGGGGCTCGGAGACGGGTTGCCTCGTACCGGGTCCGGCAACAGTCCAAGACGCGTGCCCGGCTTTACACTGATCTCGTTGGAGTCCGTGTGCGGGATATGCACACGATCGACTACAATCTGGCTTTGCTTGAGCCATTCGCCATCCGCGCTGCTTCTTCCGCTCCGCAGCTCGAACTTCCGCCAACGGCGCACGAAAAAGCTGACAGGCTTAGGCATGATTGGAAAATCTCGCGACCTTACGTGATTTTGCATCCCGGCTCGGCTCGCCGGGAAAAACTGTGGGACGCTGCGCGATGGGCAGAGGTCATTGATCACTTCCGCCAAGACAACGAATTCAATTTTGTTTTGACGAGTGGGCCAGCCGTCGATGAGCAAATGCATATCGCAGCAATTACACACCGCACGCGGCAAAAATTCATCGACCTCTCTGGGAAGACGGATTTGCTGACGCTGGCGGCGTTAGTTGGGCAGGCGCAGCTCCTCGTGACAGTCGATTCGGCGCCAGTGCACTTCGCAGCTGCCTCACATACGCCGCAGGTGATCCTGTTCGGGCCGACCAATCCGTTTCACTGGCGGCCAACAGATAGTCCGGCATTGATTTTACACGGAAAATCGGGCGCGCCTGTGACCGAGTTTGCGCCGGTTCGCCCACGTTTTCCGATGAGCGAAATCTCGACGGAAGCGGTGATCAGTGCTATGGATTCGCTGCTGCCGCGTCGTGCGGCGGCGCACAGTTCATGAGCGGCGCAAAACGGGCGAAGAAAAAGCAGTCCCTCTGGCAAACGTTCCGCGACGCTTCCGGTTCGTACCGGCGGCTTTACGGCTACGTCAAGCCTTACAAGGGGCGGTTTATCCTGGGGTTGGCATTAGGGCTTGCTTACGGCGGGGTGAACTCACTTTTTCCTTTGGCGATTGCCCGGGTCACCAGCACAATTTTCCAAGGTGCCGCCCCCAAGCCCATGGGCATAGGCTCGAATCTTCACGCCTTGGATACTGGCCCAAAGATCAATTCCATCGTTCTGATTTGTCTCGCCATCCCGGCGATCATGGCGGTGCGCAGCCTTTGTTCCTACGGAAGCACCTATTGCATGCAGTGGGTGAGCAACAAAGTGGTCTCGGATATCCGTGTCCAGCTGTTCAGCAAGATGGTCCGCCATTCGATGGATTTCTTTAACAAGATGCGATCGGGATTTCTGATGTCGCGCATCACCAACGACACCCGCGTCATGCAGATGGCCTTGACCAGCGTCAGCAGTGACCTCTTCAAACAACCGATCACCATCGTAGGCGCGATCAGCGTGCTGCTTTTGATGGATTGGAAGTTCACCTTGGTGACACTTATTCTCTTTCCAACCTGTTTGTTGCCGCTCCGCATTTATGGCCGACGCGCCAAGAAAGCGGTGCAAAACGAACAGGAAGGCATGGCGCAAATGGTGGTGACGATGCAGGAAACGTTTGCCGGCATTCGCGTGATTAAGTCGTTTGCACGCGAGGCGTATCAGGAAAAGGAGTTCAAACGCAGCAATCAAATGCAGTTTTCGCAGATGATGCGCATGATCCGATCGATGGAAGTGGTCGGCCCGTTGGTCGAGATCATCGCGGCCATCGGTGTTGGTATGGCGTTGCTGTACGTTTATGCAGCAAACCTGAGCGTCGGCCGTTTCTTTGGTTTGATTTCAGGGATCTTCATTCTCTACGATCCGATCAAAACACTCAGCAGGATGCACATCGTGATGCAGCGATCCATCGCGGCGACGGGTGCAATTTTTGGCATTCTCGATTCAAAATCTACTGTGCAGGACGCGCCAGATGCGGTCGCTCTGAAGTCGTCCGAAGGTCGAATTGACTTTGAAAACGTCACGTTTCGCTACGCAAATACTCACAGAGACGCGGTTAAGAACGTAACCCTGCATATCGAGCCTGGAAAAACGTTCGCACTGGTCGGGGCTAGCGGAGCGGGTAAGAGCACCATTCTCTCGCTGATCCTGCGCTTATACGATCCGACTTCCGGCGCGGTAAAGATCGACGACAGTGACCTCCGCTCGATCACGCAGAAATCCTTGCGCGATCAGATGGGGCTCGTCACCCAAGAGACATTCTTGTTTCACGACACGATCTTTAACAACATCCAGTTCGGACGACTGCACGCGACACAGGAACAAATTTACGAAGCCGCGCGGGCCGCTTACGCGCATGAGTTCATCTTGGCTCAGCCAAAAGGGTACCAGACTGTGATTGGCGACAAAGGCTGCCTTCTTTCCGGCGGTCAGCAGCAACGCCTCGCCATCGCACGCGCTGTTTTAAAGAACGCGCCGATCCTTTTGCTCGACGAAGCGACGTCATCGCTCGATTCGGAATCGGAACAAGAAATTCAAAAGGCCCTGGCGAAACTTGCCTCGGGACGCACGGTGATCGCCATCGCTCATCGGCTCTCGACTATTTTGTCTGCCGATCAAATTATTGTGATGGATTCCGGCCGAATCAAGGAGATCGGGACACACGCCGAGTTGCTGGACAAATCCGGATACTATCGCCGCTTGTACGATCACCAGTTCAACCGTATTCACAAAGAAAGCGATGCCGAAGCAGGGATTCTTGTTGAAGAGCTCGTGTAACGATTTCGAAAACTGTCTCCATGCCGCTTAATATCGATCTGCACACGCATTCGTTTTTTTCCGGCGACGGAATTTCCAGCCCGGAAGATATGATCGCGGCGGCGCGCGCCAAAGGTTTGAGCGGGATCGCCATCACCGATCACAACACCTGCGACGCGGTCAATTACCTGCTCGAAAAAGGCCTGATGCGGCTCGACGGCTTGCCCGTCAACGATTTTCTCATTCTCCCCGGAGTCGAGGTGACTACCGCAGACGGGCATCTGCTCTGCATCGGCGCCGAACTGCCCTATCTGAAGGGAAAACCGGCGCGTGAAGTGTGCGATATCATTCACGAGCGTGGCGGCCTCGCCATTCCCCCGCACCCCTATGATTTGTTCCGCGCTGGAATCCGGTTGGCCACTCTCGAGACGCTGCCCATCGATGCCATCGAAGTTTTTAATGCGGCAACCACACTCCGTCGTTACAACCGTTACGCTTTCAAATACGCGCAGATCCGCGGTCTGCCGATGACTGCCGCCAGCGACGCGCATCATGCCGCCACGATTGGGACCGCGTACACCATCGTCAATACCGACGATTTTTCGGTGAAAGGAATTCTCGCGCAGATCGTCAAGAGCAACGAATTAACCCAGCAATACCAAACTCCGCGCGACAGCTTGCGCAAAACCTGGAACAACTGGTTGCGACTGCGCCGGCGAAGGAGAATTCCCGAACTGGCCGCAAAAGATCGCAGCCACAAAGGCCACTAATTCTTTCCTCTTCAATTCTTCAATCCAGCCAATGGCCGCCTATATCATTGTTGAAATCGACATCCTCGATCCTGTCGGCTACGAAGAATATAAAAACCTCGCCGGCGCTACCGTGGAGAAGTACGGCGGAAAATACATCGTGCGCGGCGGCAAAACCGAAGTGCTCGAAGGCGATTGGCAACCCAAGCGCATTGTTGTACTCGAGTTCGAATCCGCGCAGCGCGCCAAAGAGTGGCTGAACTGCGAAGAATATCGCGAGCCGCGCAAGATGCGTCACTGCACCGCCAGAACAAACATGATTTTGGTCGAGGGTGTGTAGGCTAAGCGCGCCTCGAAAAAGCGAAATATCGCGCCGGTTGTAGGGCGTTTGTGTCAAACGCCAATGTTCTGACTCTACAATGCGGCAGTTGACTTAGCAGTTCGCTTTTTCAGTTCGCGCTCCTTCGTTACAATCATCCGCTCATACCCGGCTCACAGGCGGCAGATCCCGCGCATCGGACCGCTCGCTATTGACTGCTCTCGCGCTTCTTGCTTTCGCGGGCCGGGTTTCCGACGACGACGCTTCGAGGTTTTACGTCCTTCATGGCAACTGCTCGTGCACCAACAATTGCTCCCTCGCCAACTGTGACACCTGGGCCCACGAACGCATCCGCACAAATCCATGCGTCGGAGCCAATCACAATCGGCGGACGCAGCAGCGGAAAATCCGGCTTGGTATGATCGTGTGTTCCCGCGCAAAGATGCGCGCGATGCGAGACCGTGACGCGCGAGCCCAGCGTCACGCGGCCAAGATTATAAATAATTTCGCCGATGGATAGACATGCACACTTCGGCCAATCTTTGCTCCGAAACAGCGAAGCAGAAATCGTCTCCAACCGAAACAAGGCCTGGGACTGAACCGGAAAAGCGGCTGTGCGAATGTCCATAGTACACGGCGAGTCATCTCGCCCGATGAATACTTTCGGGCCCGGCGATTTTCTTTAATGTCCAGCATGCGAGAACCAGAAGTCAGAGATCGGAAGTCGGATGTCAGATTTTACCATTCTGCAATCAAGAACGAGTGCGACTTCTTCATCATTAATCCGAGCATCCGCCCAACCTTTCCGCATTTGGTTGCCAAAGCCTGGTGTCCGTCTGCGGAGAGATACCCACAGTCTCTAGCGAAATCGAGCGAGGAATCTGTCTCGCTATTTTCTCCGTCAGAATCTGTCAACTTACTAATGAAGTGCGCTTCATAGCGCCGCTTCGCCAACGCCTCACGCAGATTGAGACAAACCGATCGCGACGACCGACGGATCTGTGTGGTCAGAGCAAACTTTTCCTCTGGCGGAAAACGCTTGCTCAATTCGAAGATCTCCAAAGCGAGCTTGTACACGGCTAAATCTTTAGCAGAATTAACACGTTTGGGGTTCGGTTCACTGCTCATTGTTCACATCTTCGATTTCTGATCTCCGATTTCCGACTTCTGACCTCCGACGGCAGCATCAGTCAAGCCTGATCGTCTCCGGTGCTGCTCCGCCGCCGAGCATCCACTCATACACCGCGCGCATCTGCTCGCCGATTCGTGGCCAGGAAAAATTCTTGCCGACGAGATCGCGTCCACGAGCGCCCATTGCTATTCGATCATCATCGCTCATTCCGATGAGCTGTTTCAGACCGGCGGCAATTTCCTCCGGAGTCGTTCCAATTCGCAGCGCTGCATTCGCCT
>WNFV01005961.1_pt1 | contig 28261 bp, 29 predicted proteins | sample 5400101 | NCBI WGS metagenome assembly WNFV01 (sample SAMN13153361, study PRJNA577476) | soil metagenome | isolation source: 115 cm soil or saprolite under grassland replicate 1 | place: USA:California | collected 2016-06-15
CGCAGGACGTCATCCATTCGTTCTGGATCCCGAACCTCGGCGGGAAAAAGGATCTCGTCCCCGGCCGGACGACGTTCCTCGCGCTGCAGGCGGACCGCGTCGGGGAGTTCAAGGGTCAGTGCTTCGAGTTCTGCGGCGACGGACACGCGGACATGCTTCTGCGCGTCGTCGTTCATCCGACCAGCGAGTACGCGACATGGGCGAAGACGGCGATCGAGGATTACAACAGGCGCAACTCCGAGGAGACCAAGGCCGGACGCGAACTTTTCAAGACGCTCGCCTGCGCCGGATGCCACACGATCACGGGGCTCACGGGTGGGAAAGTCGGTCCGCCACTCACGAATATCGCGTCGAAGAAGGACATCGCCGGCGTCCTCAGCCCAGTGAACGAGGAGAACCTGCGGAAGTGGATCTCGAACCCACCCGGCGTGAAGCCGGGGACGCAGATGCCCAACCTGAACCTCGACCAGGACACGATCTCGAAGATCGTGCAGTTCCTCCTCACCCAGAAGTAGCAGCAGCTACGCCCGGCCCTCGCGCCGGAGCTGCTGGCGCTCCTCCTCGGCCAGCCAGAGGAAGAACGAGAGCGACGCCGCGGCGAGGAAGATGAGGTCGCCCGGCACCCACATGATCGCGCCGCCGACGCGCTGGTCGACGACGGCGTCGAACCCGAAGCGCTCGGGGCGCCCCTCGTACGAGCGGTAGAGCAGGCGGGTCGAGAACGCGAGGAGCCCGCCGAGGATCGTGTTCTGTCCCGCACCCGCGAGCAGGAGGTACACGATCCGGGCGGGGTACGGCAGCGTCGCGCGGAACGGCTCGGGGTCGATGACGCAGCTCCAGAAGAGGAGCGCGGTGGTCATGAACCACGCGTGCTCGAGCACGTGCACGCCCTCGTTCGCGAGCGCCGCGTCGTAGAGCGCCGGGACGTGCCACGCGTAGAGGCCGAAGATGTAGAGCGCGCCCGCGATGAGCGGATGACGGAGCGCATGGACCGCGGCGCGCACCGCGTCATTGCGGGCGATGGGGCGGATCACGCCGACGCGGACGCGCCGCGGGAGCCCGCGCGCGAGCGGCCGGATCGGCGCGCCGAGGAGCAGGAGCGGCGCCGCGACGACCATCAGCAGCATGTGCTGGATCATGTGGACGCTGAAGAGGTCCTCCGCGAGGGCATCGATCGGCGAGAGGAGGGACGCGGCGATCGCGGCGCATCCGAGGATGAAGAAGGCCGTGCGCCACGGCGGCCACGCATGTCCATGGATGCGGGAGCGCTGCGCGCCGACGAGATACAGCGCGGCGGTGGCCGGGAGCAGAACGGCTAGAGCGGCAGCCGTACCGTGCTATCCACCATGATCGCGACGAAGAGCAGCGCTAGGTACAGGAGCGAGTAGAGGTAGGCGCCGCGCGCGACGGCGCGCCGCCGTGCCTCGGCCGCGCGAACGAGGCGCACCGCGTACCAGACGAAGATCCCGCCGAGCGCGAGCGCGGCGACGAGGTACACGATCCCGGCGGCGCCGATGAGGAAGAGCAGCACCGTGAGCGGCACGAGGCTCGCCGCGTACTGCAGGATCGCCCAGGTGGTCGCGCGGTCGCCGCGCACGACCGGGAGCATGGGCACCATCGCGCGCTCGTAGTCGTCGCGGATGAGCAGCGCGAGCGCCCAGAAGTGCGCCGGCGTCCAGAAGAAGACGATCGCGAAGAGCAGCCACGCCGGCAGGTCGAGCGACCCCGTGATCGCGGCCCACCCCACGAGCGGCGGGATCGCGCCCGCGGCGCCGCCGACGACGATGTTCTGCGTCGTCGTACGTTTCAGCCACAGCGTGTAGACGGCGATGTAGAAGATCGTCCCGGCGAGGGCGAGGCCGGCGGCGAGCGGGTTCGCGCCGACCCACAGCACGGCGAACGCGACGACGTTCAGCACGAGCCCGAGGACGACGGCCGCGCGCGTCGAGACGCGGTGCGCCGGGAGCGGGCGCCGGCGGGTGCGGCGCATGAGCTCGTCGATGTCGCGGTCGTAGTAGTGGTTGAGCGCGGACGCCCCGCCGCTCGCGCACGCGCCGCCGACGAGGACCGCGAGGAGCACGCCGAACGGCGGCACGCCCCGCTCGGCGAGGAACATGCCGCCGAGCGCGGTGAGCAGCAGGAGCGACATGATCGCGGGCTTCGTGAGCGCCACCATGTCGCGCGCGATACCGATGCCTTCGGGCAGGAGCGGCCGCCACTGGATGACGGCGAGCGCGACGAGGGCGCACCACAGGAGCGACGCCACGGCGGGGTGCGCGCCGAGCGCGACGGGCGAGAACGCCGTGAGCGGGTTCGCCGCGCCCACGGCCACCTGCAGCGCGAAGAGCCCGAGCGTGAGCGCGGCGAGCGGCCGCAGCGCCGGATGGCGATGCCGCTGGCGCCACGCCGCGGCGGCGGCGAGCGCGATGAGGACGCCGACGAGCGCGGCGATGTAGCGATGCAGCATGTGCACGGCCTGGGACGCGTCCGACCCGAACGACGCGCCGTCGCACAGCGGCCACGAGCCGCACGCGGTCGCCGCGTCGGCACCGCGCACGTACGCGCCGCTCAGCATGAGCAGGAAGGTGCCCGCAGCCGCGGACGCCGTCAGCCACGCGGCGGCGTCGGGGCGTGCCTCGACGGCGAGGTGCGGCCAGCGCACGACGACCGCGAGGACCGTGAGGACGGCGAGGAGGATCTCGGCATTGGCGAGGTGCGCGGTCACCCACGTGTGCGGCAGCTCGAGGAGCACCACGACGCCGCCGAGGACCGCCTGCAGCACGAACAGCACGCCCGCGAGGAGCGCGAGCGGGAACAGGACGCGGTCAGAGCGGTAGCGGAGCGCCGTCCACGCCGCGAGCGCGGCGACGCTCACGCCGGACACGAGCGCGAGCAGGCGGTGGGTCCACTCGATCTGCGTCGCGATGTCGAGCGCCGGCAGGAACTGTCCATGGCAGAGCGGCCAGTCGGGACAGCCGAGGCCGGAGCCGCTCACGCGGACGATGCCGCCCCAGATGACGACGAGGAGCGTCGCGGCGAGCGCGAGCCAGACGAGCCGGCGATATGCGGGCGAGGTCGTCATAGGCGTCGCGCTAGACGTGCGCGGCGACGTCTTCCTTGAGCGGCCGCGCGCTGTGCACGGCCGGGATGCGCGCGAAGTTGTAGGGCGGCGGCGGCGACGCGGTGGCCCATTCGAGCGTGTCGCCCTGCCACGGATCGTCACCCGCCGGCCGGCCCTGCTTCAGGACGACGTTCACGAAGAAGTTGAACAGGAAGAAGAGGATCGAGACGGCGATGAGGTAGGAGCCGATCGTCGAGATGAGGTTCAGCGTCCCCCACTCGGGCGACTGCAGGTAGTGGTACGTGCGCCGCGGCATGCCCTCGAGGCCGAGCTGGTGCTGCGGGAAGAACGTGAGGTTGAACCCGATGAAGATCAGGAAGAAGTGGATCTGGCCGAGGCGCTCGTTCAGCATCCGGCCAGTGATCTTCGGGATCCAGTAGTACAGCCCGGCGAACACGGTGAACATCGCGCCGCCCATCAGCACGTAGTGGATGTGCGCGACCACGTAGTACGTGTCGGACAGCTGGAAGTCGACCGGTACCGAGCCGAGGAACACGCCCGAAATGCCGCCGATGGTGAACGTGGCGAGGAAGCCGAGCGCGAACAGCATCGGCGTCTTGAAGCGGAGCGAGCCGCCCCACAGCGTGCCGAGCCAGCTGAAGATCTTCACGCCCGTGGGGACGGCGATGAGCATCGTCGACGCCATGAAGAACGTCTGGAGCGGCGTGTCGATGCCCGCAACGAACATGTGGTGGACGAACACCGAGAAGGACAGGAAGCCGATCGCGACCGACGAGTACGCGATCATCTTGTAGCCGAAGATCGGCTTGCGCGAGAAGACCGGCAGGACCTCGGAGACGATCCCGAAGCCGGGCAGCACCATGATGTAGACCTCGGGGTGCCCGAAGAACCAGAAGAGGAACTGCCACAGCAGCGGGTCGGCCCCCTCGCTCACCGTGAAGAACGTGGTGCCGGCGATGCGGTCGAACAGCAGGATCACGCCCGCGACGGTGAGGAACGGCATCGCGAGCACAAGCAGGAAGCTCGTCACGAGCACGCTCCACGCGAACAACGTCAGCCGGTGGAAGGTCATGCCCGGCGCGCGCAGCGCGAAGATCGTGACGATCATGTTCAGCGCGCCGAAGATCGACGAGAACCCGAGGACGGTCAGGCCGATGAGCCAGAGGTCCTCGCCGAGCTGTGGTGAGAAGGCCTTCGTCGAGAGCGGGACGTAGTTCGTCCATCCCGCGTTCGGCGGACCGCCCGCGAAGGGAAGGAAGCTCGAGTAGAGGATGATCCCGCCGGCGAGGAGGAGCCAGTACGAGAGCGCGTTGAGGCGGGGGAAGGCCATGTCGCGCGCGCCGAGCTGCAGCGGAACGATGAAGTTGGCGAACCCGGTGAAGAGCGGGACGACCGCGAGGAAGATCATGGTCGTCCCGTGCATCGTGAACGCGGCGCTGTACTGCTGCGCCGTGAGGAACGTCCCGTCGGGGGTCGCGAGCTGCGTGCGGATCCCGAGCGCGAGCAGGCCACCGACGAGGAAGAAGAAGAACGTCGTCCCGAGATAGAGGATGCCGATCCGCTTGTGGTCGACGGTGGCGATCCACTCGAGGATGCCGCTGTATCCGACGCGGGGGACCGGGAATTCACGCTCTATCGCGGCCACTACGGACCATTCCAGCCGCCTACTACAGGGGTGTCAAATGCATCAGCGGGTCGTAAGCAGGATCAGCTTGTCCAGACCCGAGAGCGCTCCCCACACCTCGCCCGGTCGCCCGTGGATCTGGCGCACTCCGCCGTTCGCCGCGTGCGGGAAGGACTCGAACCTCTCGGTCGCGGGGTCGAATCGGACGATCGCGCTCGCGCTCCACTCGGACAGCCAGACGATGTCGCGGTCGTCGACGAACACGGCGTACGCCTGCGGGCGTGTGCCCGGCAGCTTCCATTCCTTCCATTGCCCGGTCGCCGGCTCATAGCGCGCGACCTGCCCGGCGTTCCACTCGCTCACCCATATCGCTCCGTTGGAGTCGCTCCACACGCGACGCGCACCCTGGCTCTTCGTCGGTGGGTCGATGGGCTCGGCGCCGAAAGCCGCGCCGGTCCCTGGCTTCAATGACACGCGCGCGATGTGGCTGCCGGCGAGCGACGCGTAGTAGACGCTCCCGCCGGGTTGCGCGGTGATCCCGTACGGCCCTGCGCCGCCGGGCGCGGCGATGACCTGCGGTACCGGGGGCTGATCCGAGCGCACGAGTCTGCCCACATGGCCGCTCTGGCCCGTGAACCAGAGCACGCCGTCATGGTCGAAGGCGGCGGTGTTGAGGTTCACGTTCGCGCCGGGGAGCTTGTAGACGGTCACCTTGTCATTGGCCCGCGGATCCACGCTGACGATCGCGTTCTGTCCGCCATCGGTGATCCACGCGACGCCGAAGTTATCGGCGATCACCCCATGCGGCGCGGACCCCGGGCCGAGCGGGATCATCTTCGTCTGCCCGGTCTTCGGATCGAGCCAGCCGAGCTGCCCGCTGCGCTGCGCGGTGAACCACACGCCGCCGTCAGCGGCGGGCGCGACATCGTGCGGACCCGATCCGGCGGGAACGGGGAACTCCTTCATCGTCACTTTCGCGGCCGCCGTCGCGGACGGCGCGACGGCGGCGGATCCGCTCGCGGGCGCAGCCGGCGCCGGCGAGGCCGTCGGCGATCCGATCGTCAGCCCAGCGGTCCTGTTCGGCTCGCTCACCGGTGAGACGCAGGCGACGAGCGCGGCGCTAGCGATGGCGAGGATGCGTGCCACGCTCACTTCGACCGCAGGGCCTCGATCCCGCGGATGAGCGTGGCCTCGTCGATGGGTCCGATGTGCCGTCCCTCGATGATCCCGTCCTTGCCGATGAAGTACGTCTCCGGCACGCCGAACACGCCGAAGGCAAGGGCGGTGCGTCCGCTGTCGTCGAGCGCGGCGGGCCACGTCTGGCCGAGGCGTTCGTGGAAGTCCTTCGCCGCCTGCGGTGAGTCCTGGTACACGATCCCGACGAACACGACGCCGGACGTGCGGTAACGCTCCCACACGCGCACGAGCGCGGGCGCCTCCTCCTTGCAGGGGATGCACCACGACGCGAAGAAGTTGACGATCACGACCTTGCCGCTCAGGTCCGCGAGACGGACGCGTCCGGGCGCGTCGAGGCGCTCGAGGTCAAATGCGGGCGCGGGCTGGTGGATCGTGCCGGTGCGGATGTCCTGCGGATCGCGCCGGAACCCGAGCGCGAGCACGAGGACGAGCCCGACGATCCCCACGATCGTGACGGCGCGCACGATCTGCATGGCGCGAGAGGGCGGTACGAGCGTGGCCTCCACCGGCGTCGATGGTAGGCGCGCGCTCGTCCGTCCCTCAGCTCATCGCGGCGTTCGCGTCAGTCGCCGTGCCCGCAGGACCCGTCCTCCGACTCGGGGATGGCTTCGTGCGCGGGGACCATCGCTCCGGTGCCGGTGGTCCCGGGCACGCTGCTGTGGGCGTTCATCGTGCCGTCGTTGCACGCTGCGTCGGGGAGCGCCGCCGCCGCGGAGCTCATGGCTCCGCTGAGCGGCAGTGCCAGGACGAACGCGAGGACCAGCTTGCGCATCGCATGTCCTCCCTTCGATGTCATGCGGCACGCCGCATCTGCGTCGTGCCGGCCGCCTGGTCGCGTCGTGCGGTGGCCGCGAGGACGATGCCAACGAGCTCGGCGAGCTTCGTGACGATCGCCGACAGCTCGACCTCTTCGCGCGGCCCGAGGAGGCCCTTCATCTCGTCCGCGGCTTCCGCCGCGTCGGGGAGTGGCAGGCCGATCGTCACGTGCAGTGCGTACAGCGCGATGAGGACGACGTTCAGTGCGACGATCGACCGGACCGGGATCCGCGGGCGCAGGAGCACGATCGCGCCGAGCGCGATCTGCGCCAGACCCACGACGACGAAGCCGCGCCCGAGCAGCACCGACTCCTCGAGGTGCTCGCCGACGAGCGCGAGGTGGATCGCTCCGGCGGCCGCGAGCGCCTCCGCGAGGGCGAACCGGGTGATCGGACGGTCGCGAGCGGTCGTGTCCATGGCGCCATGACGCCGCAGACGCAATGCCCTATGTGCGCGCGAGCGACGTCGGCTCGGCGATCGATCGCGGCCCGACATCGGGATGTCAACGAGTTGGGTGCATCCGCCCGAGACGGTCGTGCGTAGTGCTCGGCTGGCACCCTGCTCCGGTGGCGCCGGAACGGGACGCGCGGTCAGCGACCCGGCCGCAGGCGTTTGCTGCACAGTCTGTCGCGTACCCGTCGTTCTGTATACTTCCGCTCGCGTGCCCAAGCTGTGGACCGACACGATCGAGACGCATCGCCACGAGGTGCGCGACGCCATCGTCGAGGCGACGGTCGCGCTCGCCGCCGAGCGCGGGCCCGCGTCCGTGACCATGTCGGAGATCGCGGAAGCGACCGGCATCGGCCGCGCCACCCTGTACAAGTACTTCCCCGACGTCGACGCGATCCTGGGCGCCTGGCACGAGCAGCACGTCACGCATCACCTCGGAGCGCTCGCCGAGGCGCGGGATCGATCGACGGATCCGGGCGAGCGGCTCGAGGCCGTCCTCGACGCCTACGCGGTCGGCACGTACGAGCGCTTCCGCGGGCATCGCCCCGGCGCGAAGCATTCGGGGCATCGCGACGCGGAGAAGCACGCGCGCGAGCACCACGGAGGTGCGGCACATCCGCACGAGCGCCGCTCCGGCGACGTCGCCGCGCTCGTGCATCGGAGCGAGCACGTCGCGGGGGTCGAGCAGCGGCTCCTCGACCTCATGCGAGACGTCATCAAAGAGGCGGCGAAGGCGGGCAGGGCCAGGAACGACGTGCCGCCCGATGAGCTCGCTCGGTTCTGCATCGACGCGCTCGCCGCGGCGCGAGATCTGCCCTCGCGCGCCGCCGTCGGACGGCTCGTCGCGGTGACGCTCGCGGGGCTGCGGCCGGCCAAGAGGTGAGAGGGACCCCGCTCGGCGGCACCCACAGCGACTGGGGCCGTCGTCTCCTGCGCTCTCACCTGCCCGTCGGTGCCGCTGCGGGCTTGCTCCTCGTCCTGTTCATGACGGTCCCGACCTTCGACCCGCAGCCGTATCCGCAGGTGGACATGGGCAGCGCATCCGCGCTGCCGCGGGGTGGCGAGACGGGCATGGGGGCCGGCCACGGCGCGACCCAGGAGCCGACATCGGGCCACGGCGGGGGTGCAACGGTGTCGCCCGGCGCGCATGGCGGCGCGACGCCAGCTCCGGGCCATGGCGAGCGAGCGTCACCCGGGACCCACGGCGCGGACCGGACCCCCGACCCGACCGCCGATCGGTCGAACGACGATCGCGCGGCGCGCGTGTCCGCTCAGCGCTTCACGGTCGCCACCGGCTACGTCGCGACGGGGCTCCTCGGCGTGACGCTCCTCATCGGCCCGGCGAACCTGCTCTTCCGCCGGCGGAACCCGGTCTCGAGCTATCTCCGCCGGGACGTCGGGATGTGGACGGCGCTCTTCAGCGTCATCCACGTGATCTACGGATCGCTGCTGCACAGCGGCGGGGAGCTCGCCGGCGTCCTGCGGTATTTCCTCGCGCCGGACGGGCGTCCGCTCCTGAGCAGCTTCGGGCTCGGCAACTGGACCGGCCTCGCTGCGACGTTGATCGTGCTCGGTCTGCTCGCGATCTCGAGCGATCTCGCGCTACGCACGCTCAAGGCCGGTCGATGGAAATGGCTCCAGCGCCTGAACTACGCGTTGTTCGCCCTCGTCATCGCCCATGCCTTCTTCTACGGCGCGTTCCTGCGGACGACGTCCCCCTTCACGATGCTGCTCGCGATCACCGTCATCGCGGTGCTCGCGGCGCAGACAGCGGGCGTGTGGCTGTGGCGGCGACGCCGGCATGCGCGCAGCACCGCATCGGCCGCGTGATCGGCAGGCTCAGGGCAGGTACTGGAGGGGGTCGACCGCGCGCCCGCTGATGACCGTCATGAAGTGCACGTGCGGGCCGGTCGACCAGCCGGTCGATCCGGTGTAGGCGATGACCTCGCCGGCGGCGACGTGCTGGCCGACCCGGACGATCGGCGGCCGCTCGTCGCTGAGATGGACGTACACCGTCGCGAGCTCGCCGCCGTGAGCCACGATCACGATCGTCGCGGTGTCGCCGTAGGCGAGGGATGGCTTGCCCGCGACCACGACCTGACCGGCCGCCGCTGCACGGACCGGCGTGTTCATCGCGCCCGCGATGTCGAGGCCGTTGTGGAACCCTCCCCAGCGCGGGCCGAAGGGCGAGGTGATCCGGCCGATGATCGGCCAGTTCGCGAGGCGGCCGCTGAAGACCGACGGGCTGGGATCCCGCGCGAGCGTCGCGGCGAGCCGCACGTATGCCTCGGTGCGCACGACCTCTGGATCGGTGAGCGCGCCGCCGCGCGGCTCCGCCAGCGGGATCGGGACCGCCCGCGCGCTCGCCGGCTCGGCGAGCGGGAGCGCGCTCTCGTCAGCGGGCCGGGCGGTGGCGGCCGGCGCGTCGATGGGAGCTACCGCGACCGGAGCACACGCGATCGCGACCAGGACGACGAGCACGAAGAGGCGCACGTTCCGCGTAACGCTCACAGTTCGCGCTCGGTGCGCCGGAGCAGCAGCGCATTGCTCACCACGGTGATCGAGCTCGCGCTCATGGCGAGCGCCCCGAACTCGGGGCGGAGCAGCAGGCCGATCGACGGGTACAGCGCGCCGGCGGCGATGGGGATGGCGACGAGGTCATAGGGTGCCGCATCGCGCAAGCGCAAGTTCATTCGCCATCGCGCGAAGGTCGGATGACCCCTTCCGGTCGGCGGCGGCGCCGACGAGCACGAGGCCGACCAGGACGACGACCAACTCGATCCCATCTTCATCGATCCTTCACCGAGAGGGCATCAGGCTCATACGGCGCGCCGCGACCATCGCCGCAGAACGAACAGGAGGTCTTCGACATGATGGGATCCGACATGATGGGCTGGGGCGCCGGGGGGTTCCTCGGGCCGGTCTTCATGATCCTCTTCTGGGTGCTGCTCGTCGCCGGGACGGTGTGGCTGGTCCTCACGATCAGCGGCCAAGCCGCGCAGCGGCAGACGCCGCGGTCATCCGCGCTCGCGACCCTCGAGGAGCGGCTCGCGCGCGGCGAGGTCGACGTCGATGAGTACAAGGCACGCAAGGCCGCGATCGGAGGCGCGTGATGAGCGCGCAGCGGATCGCCGGCATCGTCGCGCTCGCCTCGGCCGCCACGCTCCTCCTGCTCACCGTCGTGAGCTCGGTGGCGGGTCAGGGCTGGACCATCGGCACGGCCGGGATCGTCATGGGTCCGGCGATGATGGGCGGCCGGATGATGGGCAGCGGCATGATGGGTGGGGCCATGGGTCCGGGGATGATGGGCCAGGACCACATGTCGTCCTTCGGTGACGCGTCGCGCGGCGTCACGACGCCGATCACCGGCGCGCCGACCGTGAGCGTCACGGCCACCGAGTTCAAGCTCTCGCCGGCGGAGATCACGCTCGCCGCGCGCGAGGCCAACCTCACGCTCGCGAACCAGGGCGCGGTCCTCCACGACATCACGGTCCCGGGCCTCGGCATCCACGTGGTCGCTGCCGCCGGCCGGACCACGACCGTCGGGCTGCGCGACCTTCCCGCAGGCCGGTACGCCGGCTACTGCAGCGTCCCCGGGCACGCCGAGTCCGGGATGCGGATCTCCGTCACGGTCCAGTGACGTGATCGACCGCGACGAGAATGGGCCCGTGCGCGGGCCCGTCCTCGTCGTCGACGACCACCAGCAGATCCGCGACCTCGTCCGCCGGTACCTCGAGGGCGAGGGCTTTGCCGTGCTCACGGCGGGTACGGGCGCCGCGGCGCTCGAGCTGTTCGGCTCGGCGGCTCCCGCGCTCGTGGTGCTGGACCTCGGCCTGCCGGACGTCCCCGGCGAGACCGTGCTGCGCGAGATACGGACCGCAGGCGACACGCCCGTGCTGATCCTCTCGGCGCGCGCCGGCGAGGAGGACCGCCTCGCCGGGCTCGGCCTGGGCGCGGACGACTACGTCACGAAGCCGTTCAGCCCGCGCGAGCTGACCCTTCGCGTGCGCGCGATCCTTCGTCGCGCTACGCGCGAGCCGGCCGCGGCGGACCAGCGACAGCTGCGGTTCGACGGAGGCGCACTGGTCATCGACATCGATCGCCACGAGGTATCACGCCGCTCGAAACCCGTGCCGCTCACACCCACGGAATGGGGCCTGCTCCTCGCTCTGGCGGAGCACCCGGGGCGCGCGTTCACGCGCGCCGAGCTCATCAACCGCGTGCAGGGCTACGAGTACGAGGGCTACGAGCGCACGGTCGACGCGCACGTGAAGAACCTCCGTCGCAAGATCGAGGCGGATCCCCAGGCGCCGCGCCTCATCGAGACAGTGACGGGCGTCGGGTACCGGTTCGGCGGCCACCCGGATGCCTAGCCTCGGCCGGCTCGGCGGTCGGATCGTGCTGGGGAGCGTCGGGGTCGCGCTGCTGGCGGTGATCCTCGCGGGCGCGATCGGTGGAGCCTCGCTCCGGATCGAGTTCGACCGCTACTCGCGAAAGCAGCAGGACGACCGTGCCGCGCAGATCGTCGCGAGCCTCGCGACCGCGTACGAGCGCCGCCGAGGGTGGGACGCCGCGGACCTCGAGCCGGCGCGGCAGCTCGCGACCACGGCCGGCGCGACGCTCGCCGTGTACGACGACCGGGGCACGACGGTCTTGTCCGCGGCGGTCCCCGCGGACACGTCCACGTCGATGGCCGACGTCATGCGCCAGATGCACGGCAGCGCGCCGATGTCGCTCGGCCCGGAACGGCGGGAACCGATCGTCGTCGCGGGGCGCAGCGTCGGGACGGCGGTGCTCGCATTCCCCGCGGCGGACCTCCCCGCCGAACAGGACGTCCGCGACGCGCTCGCGAGGGCACAGTGGACGGCCGCGGCGATCGCCGCGCTCGCGGCGCTCGTGGTCGGTGTCGTGGTCGCGCGGCGGATCGCGCGTCCGGTGGCCGCGCTCGTGAGCGCGACGGAGAGCCTGCGGCAGGGCGAGCGCGGAGCGCGCGTGCGCGAGCTGCCGGCCGACGAGCTCGGCGACCTCGGCCGGTCGTTCAACGAGATGGCCGCATCGCTCGAGCGCGAGGACGAGCTGCGCAGGCGGGTCGTCGCCGACGTCGCTCACGAGCTGCGGACGCCGCTCGCGTCGATCCAAGGCCACCTCGAGGCGCTTCGCGACGGCGTGCTGTCACCGGATCCGCCGACCCTCGCCACGCTGCACGATGAGGCAGCGCGCCTCGGCCGGCTGGTCGCTGACCTGGAAGCGCTCGCGCGCGCGGAAGGCGCCGGCTTCGCCCTGGACCGGCGGCCCGTCGACCTCGCGAACGTCGTTCGCGACGTCGCGGCGGAGCTCGCGGACGCGTTCAAGGCGAAGGACGTGCGGCTCGAGCTCGAGCTCGCGCAGGCCAGTGCGGTCGCGGATGAGGATCGCGTCGCGCAGATCGCGCGCAACCTTGTCTCGAACGCGCTGAAGTTCACGCCCACCGGCGGCCGCGTGCACGTCTCGACGCGGGACGGGGACCGCGGCGCGATCATCGAGATCGAGGACACCGGGGTCGGAATGAGCGCGGAAGAGTCGGCGCACGCGTTCGAGCGCTTCTGGCGTGCCCCCGGCGCGGCCGGGGTGCCCGGCAGCGGGATCGGCCTCACGATCGCCCGCGAGCTGGCGCTTGCGCACGGCGGGGACGTGACGGTCGAGAGCGCACCCGGCCGCGGCAGCACGTTCCGCGTCACGCTCCGAGCGTCCTGAGGTCGGTCGCTAGTGGCCTTCTCCGTGTTCCGGCGGTGGGACGGATCCTCCGGGACCCTGCTGCTGGCAGGCCGAAGGCCGCCGCATCCGGATCAGGCCTTTTCGCGCCTCAGAAGCAGGGCGTTCGTCACGACCGTGATGGATGACGCGGACATCGCGAGCGCTCCGACCTCGGGACGGAGCAGCAGCCCGATCGAGGGATAGAGCGCACCCGCCGCGATCGGGATGGCCACGAGGTTGTAGATCGCGGCCCAGAAGAGGTTCTGCTTCATCTTCCGCACCGTCGCCTTGGACAGTCGGATCGCGGCGAGGACGTCGCCGGGGTCGCTGCGCATGAGCACGATGTCGCCCGTCTCGACCGCGACGTCCGTCCCGGCGCCGATCGCGATCCCGAGATCCGCCTGGGCGAGCGCAGGCGCGTCGTTGATGCCGTCGCCCACCATCGCGACGAAGCGGCCCTCGGCCTGCAGGCGCTTCACCTCGTCGGCCTTGTGCTCCGGCAGGACCTCTGCCAGCACGCGGTCGATGCCGAGATCGCGCGCGATCGCGTCCGCGGTCTGGCGGTTGTCGCCGGTGAGCATGGCGACCTCGATCCCGATCGCGCGCAATGCCGCGACGGCCGCGCGCGCGGTCGCCCGCGGCGTGTCCTGCACCGCGATGACGCCCGCGGCGCGCCCGTCGATCGCGGCGATGGTGAGCGTCTTCCCCGCTGCGAGGAGGCGCTCGACCTCCGACGCGAGGGGCGCGATGTCGATGCGCTCCTCGTCCATGAGCCGTCGCGTACCGACGAGCACCTCGTGCCCGTCGACGCGTGCGCGGACGCCGCGACCACCGAGCGCTTCGAAGCGCTCGATCGCGCTCGGGACCCTGACCCCCTGGCGCTTCGCCTCAGCGAGGATCGCCTCCGAGAGCGGATGGCCCGAGCGCGCCTCCGCGCCGGCCTCGAGACGCAGGAGCTCCTCCCCGGTCGTGGGCGCGACCGCGACCACGTCGGTGACGTGCGGCTTGCCCGCCGTCAGCGTTCCGGTCTTGTCGAAGACATGACGACCGTCGTGACGGCGAGCGTCATCGCGAAGAGGAGCGGCTGCTGCGCGACGACCAGCCAGTAGAGGATCGTGAACAGCGCGGCCGAGACCGCCGCGATGACGAGCCAGTGCGCGGCGCGGTCGGCGATCCGCTGCGCCGGCGCCTTCGACGACTGCGCCGTCTCGACGAGGCGCGCGATGCGCGCGAGCGCCGTGTCCGCGCCGACCTTCGTCGCGCGATAGCGGATGGACCCGGTCTGGTTGACGGTCCCGGCGACCACGCCGTCCCCTTGCCCCTTCTCCACGGGGATGGACTCGCCCGTGACCATGGACTCGTCGACGGCGGTACGCCCGTCGATGACCTCGCCGTCCACCGCGACGCGCTCGCCGGGGCGCAGGACGAGGACGTCGCCGACCCGGACGTCCGACACGGGGACGCGCACCTCACGCCCGTCACGCTCGACGCTCGCGTCCGCGGGGGCGAGCTCGAGCAGCTTGCGCACGGCGTCGCTCGAGCCGCGCCGCGCGCGCATCTCCATCCAGTGGCCGAACAGGAGGAACGTGGCGAGCATGACGGCGGCCTCGTAGAACGTCTCGCCGCCGACGGTGAACGTGAGCGCGACGCTGAAGAGATACGAGACGAGGATGCCGAGCGAAACGAGCACGGCCATGTTCAGCACGCCGGTACGGATCGCGCGCCAGGCGCCGAGGTGGAACACCGACGACGCCCACAGCGCGACGGGCGTGGCGAAGACGAGCATCGCCCAGTTCCGCTCGATCGGCAGCGGGATCTCGCGGCCGAGGAGCAGTGTGCCGAGCGGCGAGATCGCGATGACGGGGATCGAGAGCGCGAGCGCGACGAGGAAGCGGCGCTTCATGTCCGCCTCCATGGACGCCGCCATCCGTGGGTCGGACATGTCGTGCCCCATCGCCTCGTGGCCGCCGCGGGCCGCGGTCCGCGCGGCCGCCTCGTGCACGTGCTCGTGCGAGGACACCTGCGCCTGCGGGAGCGGGACGGGATTCATGTAGTTGCACGCCTGGATCCGGCGGTCGATCTCCGCGGCGCTCGTCATCCCGCGATCCACCGTGACGTGGGCGACCATGCGCTCGACGTCGACGTGCACGTTCGTGACATGCGGGAACCGCCGGATGACCGCGTCGAGGTCCGCTTCGCAGCACGGGCAGAAGACCCGGTCGATCGGGACCGCGAGCGTCTCGGTACCCGGTGACGGAACGGCAGCCGGCGCGTGATGCCCTCCGTGCACGCGGCGGATGGTACTGATGCGTCCTCGTTATGGACCTTCGGGCGCCCGGGCGGTGACGTTCGTCCCCCTCGCCGGCCGGACGTCCGACGTACCGTCGATGACGAAAGGGAGTGATCTGACGTGATGGGCTACGACACGACGACAATGTGGGGCTGGGGCATCGGGATGATGCTCCTCATGCCGCTGTTCTGGGCATTCGTCATCGCCGCGGTCGTCTGGCTGATCGTGCGAGTAACGCGACCCGAGCAGGGAGCGAGCTCAGCAGGCCAGGGCACCGCGCTGCGCATCCTCGAGGAGCGTCTCGCCCGCGGCGAGATCGATGTCGAGGAGTTCAGGGCGCGCAAGGTCGCGCTCGAGCAGGCGCGATGACCGTTAGCCGGGTCGTGAGCTCCTAGTGGTGCGTCCCGCCGCTCGCGCCGCCTGAGCTCTGCCACTCGGCGACCTTCGGCGCGTACGTCGCGGGCTCTTTGTCGAAGGCGCGCTTGCACCCCGGACCGCAGAACGCGTACGTCTTGCCCGCGTGCTCGCTCGTGAGACCCCTGCCGCGCTGCTCCTCGACGTCGACGATCATGTCGCAGACCGGATCCAGGATCTTCGCCATGGCAGCCACCTCTTTCACGCTTTCTCCGCCTTCGGCGACCTCGCAGATGCCGGCGTCGGCATGCGGCGCCTTCGCCGCATCGCGCTCGGCGTCGAGCACGGCGACGACCTCGGGATGCGCGTCGCTCAGGCAGCAGCGGCACGATGAGTACCAAGCGCGGACGCCCGCGTCGATCCGCAGCGAAGCTGCGGTGCCCGCCTCGTCGGGATGTGCGCCGTGGTCCGTTGCCATCCGTTCCTCCTTCGTCCCAGGGGTCGGCGGGGGCGGAGCCCGCGCCTACGCTCCGATGTCCGCGGTGCGGAGCCGCAGCGAGTTCGTGACGACGGTCACGGATGAGATCGCCATGGCGCCCGCCGCGAGGATCGGCGACAGCATCCATCCCGTGAAGGGATAGAGCACGCCGGCCGCGAGCGGGATGAGCGCGACGTTGTAGAAGAAGGCCCAGAACAGGTTTTGCTTGATCGTCGCGAGCGTGCGGCGCGACAGTCGCAGCGCCCGCGGCACGCCGCGCGGGTCCCCTCCGACGAGGACGATGCCACCGGTCGCGATCGCGACGTCGGTGCCGCCGCCCATCGCCACGCCGAGGTCTGCCTGCGCGAGCGCGGGCGCGTCGTTCACGCCGTCGCCGACCATGCCGACCTTGCGACCCTCGGCCTGCAGGCTCCGGACGAGCTCGGCCTTGCCGTTCGGCGGGACCTCGCCGCGCGCCTCGTCGATCCCGAGGGTGCGCGCGATCGCCTGCGCGGTGCGCTGCGTGTCGCCCGAGATCAGGAGGCTGCGGAGGCCCATGCGCTTCAGCTGCGCGATGGCCTCGGCCGCCGCGGCCTTCGGAACGTCGGCGAGCGCGAGGATCGCGCCGGGCTTGCCGTCGATCGCGGCGAGGAGCGGCGTCTTCCCTTCATCGGCGTAGCGGTCGAGCGTCTGCGCGGGCGCCTCCTGCCAGCCGCGGCCCTTCGTGAACGCGAGGTTGCCGACCCACACGTCATGCCCGTCGACGGTCGCGTGGATCCCCTGCCCCGGCGTGTAGTCGAATGACGACGGCTCGGAGAGCGCGAGCCCGCGCTCGCGCGCGGCCTCGACGACCGCCGCCGCGAGCGGATGCTCGGAGACGCGCTCCGCCGACGCGATCAGGCGCAGCGTCTCGTCGTCGCCGAAGTCGGCGCACGCGAGGAAGTCGGTGACCTGCGGGCGGCCGACCGTGAGCGTTCCCGTCTTGTCCCAGGCGACGATGCGCACGGCCTGCGCCTGCTCGAGGGCCTGAGCGTGGCGGATGAGGATCCCTCGCGAGGCGCCGCGCCCGGTGCCGGTGATGATCGCGGTCGGCGTCGCGAGGCCGAGCGCGCACGGGCACGCGATGATCAGGACGGCGATGAACGAGGTGATGGCGTACGTGAGCGTGGGCTGCGGCCCGAGGAAGAACCACGTGACGAAGGTCACGGTCGCGATGCCGAAGACGACCGGGACGAAGACCGACGCGACCTGGTCGACGAGCCGCTGGATCGGCGCCTTCGACGCCTGCGCCTCCTCGACCATGCGCACGATCTGGGCGAGGACGGTGTCCTTGCCGATCTTCGTCGCGCGGAACCGGAACGTCCCCGTCTTGTTCAGCGTGCCGCCCGCGACGTCGTCGCCGGGACCTTTCTCCACGGGGATCGACTCGCCGGTCATCATGGACTCGTCCACCGACGAGCCGCCCGCGAGCACGACGCCGTCGGTCGCGACCGTCTCGCCGGGGCGCACGATCACGACGTCGCCGACCTGCAGCTGGTCGATCGGGATCTCCTCCTCGGCCCCGCCGGGACGGCGCACGCGCGCCGTCTTCGCGCCGAGCGCGAGGAGCGCGCGGATGGCGTCACCCGTGCGCGCGCGGGCGCGCGCCTCGAGGAACCGCCCGAGCAGGATGAGGCCGACGATGACGGCGGCGACCTCGTAGTACAGCGGCTGCCCGAGCCCCGCGTCGCGCAGGACCTGCGGGAAGAACGTTGCGAAGACCGAGAACCCGTACGCCGCCGTCGTGCCGACGACCACGAGCGTGTTCATGTTCGTCATGCGATGACGCGCCGCGGACCAGGCATTGCGGTAGAACGGCGCCGCGCCCCAGACCTGGACGGGCGTCGCGAGCGCGAAGAGGGCGTACGGCTTCCAGGTCGCTTCCATGAGTGCCGGGAACACGAGGTCGGCCATGGCGAGCGCCATCGTCGCCGCGCCGAGCGCGAGCGAGACGATGAGCCGGCGGCGCAGCGAACGGAGCTGCGCGAGCCGGAGGTCCTTCTCGCGCTCCTCCTCGAACGCGCGCTCGCGCTCGTCCTCCGAAATGGGGAGCGCGCCGTATCCGGCCCGCTCGATCGCGCGCACGAGCGCCGGCATCTCGACCTGCGTCGCGTCGAACCGGACCGTGGCGCGCTCTGTCGCCAGGTTGACGTCGGCGGACTCGACGCCCTTCACCGCGCTCAGCGCGGACTCGACCGACGCGACGCACGACGCGCACGTCATGCCGGTGACGACGAGATCTCGCTTTGCGGGACCGGCGGGCTCCGGCGGGACGGCGCGCCGCTCTGCTTCCTGTACCGCCACGATCAGGCCGGCGGGTATCCCGACGCCGCGAGGACCTTGCGGATCACGCGGTCCTCGACGTTGCCGCGGACGCGCACGGTCTTGGCCTCGGTGTCCACGTCCGTCGACTCGACGCCCTCGACGGGCTCGAGCGCGTCCCCGATCGTCGCCGCGCAGCCGGCGCAGTGGATGGCCGGCACCTTGTAGGTCAGCTCTACCACAGGTCTCCTCCGGTACCCCCTCCCCCAGGGGAGGGTCTTTGTCACTCCCAGTTTACGCGGTGGCAGGTGCCTGCAAGGTGCCGAAAGCCCCTTAGAGGCCGGCTCCGCAGCGCGGGCAGGAGCCAGCCCTCTCGCTGCCGCTCGCCCCGCAGCTGCGGCAGCGAAGGACGCCGGTCGCGTCGGTACGGCGCAGCTCGCGCGACTCCCGCTCGAACATCACGTCCCACCGCGAGCGCATCCGCGTGTCCTCGCGGCCGCCGGAGCCCGAGAGCAGGAAGAGCGCGACGAGCATCACGACGCCGAGCGCGACGAGGACGGCGTCCATCAGCGCCGCTCCACCGCCGGGCTGGCATCGCCGCTGGCCCGCAGCGACCGCGCGACGGCGCGGATGAGCTCGACGTCGTCCTGGGCGACCAGCTCGGGCTCGCGCGCCCGGAGGGCGCTCGCGATGCTCGCGGCGACGCGGCGCCGGTCCTTCTCCGAGAGCGCGCGCTCGCGCGCGACGAACTCCCGCACGAGCCGCTGCATCTCGGCCGGCAGGCCGCGCAGCTCGACCTGCGGCCCGTCGGCGCTCGCCACGGTCCGGAGCGCGACCATGTCGATGCGCGGCCGCGGCGCGCGCACGACGAAGGTGCCCGCCGCGAGGTCGCCGAGGCGCTGCGAGCGCGACGAGACCACGATCGCGAGCAGGCCGATCCCGTAGAACGCCGGCAGGAAGTCGACGATCCGCACCAGATTGCGGATGAGGACCGCCGTGAACGACGCGGGCGACCCGTCCGCCGTGATCACACGAAGGCCGAAGATCCGCTTCCCGAGCGTGCGTCCTTCCCACAGCCACTCGAGGACGATGAAGTACGACCAGCCGACGAGCAGCGTGACCGTGACGAACAGCCCCTGCGTCGAGAAGAAGATGCGGCGCGGGAGGAGGTCCTGGAAGAGGGACCACGCCGCGAGCATCCCGAACACGAGGAACGTCGCGATCGCGAAGTCGACCAGCGCCGCGAACCCGCGGTTGCCACCCCCGGCGAGGTCGTACCGCAGCACGACGTGGTCGGGCGTCTCGACCTCCAGCCGGCCGAGCTGGATCACCTGTCGATGCTACGTTCGGCGTCCATGCGGTCAGTGCGCTCCGTCGACCGGTTCGTCGAGGATCGGCGCGCGCGGTGGGCGCGGCTCGCGCAGCTCGTCGCGGATGCGCGCGGGCGCGTGTCCCGGCTCGGTGCCGACGAGGTCCTCGAGCTCGGCGAGCTCTATCGCGTGACGACGAGCGACCTCGCCATCGCGCGGCGCGACCACCCGCGCGACGTCGTGACCGAGCGGCTCAACGACCTCGTCGCCGCTGCGCACGCGCTCGTGTACAGCGAGGCACCGACCAGCGCGCGGCGCTTCCGGCGCTTCGTCGCGCACGACGTGCCGGCCACCGTCCGCGCCGCGGCGCCGTTCACGCTCGTCGCGCTCGCGGCGCTGTTCCTGCCGGCGATCGTGAGCTACGCGGCGGGCATCCTCGCGCCCGACGTCGCGGCGGCCACGCTCTCCGAGGAGGCGAAGGAGCAGCTCGCGCAGCGGCGCCCGGGCGGCGAGATCCCGCTCGAGCTGCGGCCCATCGCCGGGCCGCTGATCGTCGCGAACAACGTCCGCGTCGCCGTCGTCGCGTTCGCCGGCGGCGCGACCGCGGGCGTGCTGACGCTGATCGTGCTCGTGCTGAACGGCGCGACGCTCGGCGCGACCTTCGCCGTCCTGCAGGGGACCGAGGGCGCGGGCGCGCTGCTCACGTTCGTCCTCGCGCACGGCTTCCTCGAGATCTCGGCGATCGTCCTCTCGGCGGGCGCGGGCTTGCAGATCGCATGGGCGATGCTCCATCCCGGCGACCTGCGACGCCGCGACGCGCTCCGCCTCGCCGGCGAGCGCGCGATCCGCATCGTCCTGCTGACGGTCGCGGTGCTCACCGTCGCGGGAGCGATCGAGGCGTTCGTGTCGCCGACGCTCCTGCCGGTCTGGGCGAAGCTGCTCGTCGGCTCCGCGACGGGTGCGGCGCTCTGGGCGTACGTCCTGCTCGCCGGCAGAGCGGCCCGCGCTACCGGCTGAGCGACCTCGGCCCGGCACGTGTCTCACATGACGCGCTTCTTCAGCTCCAGGTAACGCTGGATCGTCGCGACGGTCAGGCGCTCGGCCGGGACGTCGACGACGTGCACGCCGCGCTGGCGCAGCGTCGCGAGCGCCTTCGCGCGCGCCTCGAGCACGGTCTGGGCGACGACGCGCTCGTACAGCTCCTGGCTCGATGCCGGCGAGCGCGCGGCGACCTCGGCGAGGTGCGGATCCGCGAGGACGCAGCACAGGACGACGTTGTTCCCCGCGAGGCGCGTGACCGCGGCGACGAGCGCGCGTGACGCGTCCTCGCTCACGAGGTCGGTGAAGAGGACCGCGAGCGACCGGCGCGCCGCGCGCGCGCGGAGGAACTCGAACGCGCGCTGCGGATCGGGCTCGCTCGTCGTGACGTCGATGCGGCGCAGCTCCTCGGTGATCCGGAGGAACTGCTTGCGGCCGCGCCGCGGCACGACGTACGACCGCACCTCGTCGGCGAAGCCGAGCAGGCCGACCTCGTCCCCCTTCGCGGTCGCGACGTACGCGAGCATGAGGGCGGTGTTCACGGCGTGGTCGAGCTTCGTCAGGCCACCGACGGTGCTCGACATCATCCGGCCCGCGTCGAGGAGGATGAGCACGCGCTGCTGCCGCTCCGTCTCGAATTCGACGCTGATCGGCCGCCCGCGCTTCGCCGTCGCCTTCCACGAGATCGCGCGCGGGTCGTCGTCGGGCTGGTGCTCGCGGAGCCGCTCGAAGACGCCGCCCCCGCCCGCGAGGCGCGCGCGGCGCTGACCGGCGTCGTACGCGAGGCCGCGGCGCAGGCTCACCTCGTAGCGGCGGACCTCGTGGAGATCGGGATACACGTGCGCCTCGGCCGCCGCGGCGACGCGGCCCTGACGGTCGATGAGCTCGAAGGGCCCGCGCACGCGCAGGTGCACGTCGCCGAAGCGGAACGTGCCGCGATGGAGCGGGCGCGCGGCATATGTCACCTCCGCCTCGGCGCCCGGACCGACCTCGAGCTCCGTGCGGCGCCGATCCACGTCGATGCCGGACGGCACGTCGTCGCGAACGATCATGCGCAGCGCGCGCGTGTACGGATTGGCGACGCGGAGATCGACCCTGTTCGGCACGCCGATCGACAGCTGCGGCTCCGCGATGCGCCGGACGGGCAGCTGCCGCGGTGCGGGCGTCGCGCGGACGTCGATCGCGACGAGCGCGAGGGTCATCGCGGCGAGCGCCGCGCTGAGCGCGACGAACGCGCCCGAGATGCCGCCGAGCGCGAGCGGCAGGACGGCGACGAGCGCGAGCGCGAGCAGCCGGGGACGCGGGATGGGGACGAGGTCGCCGAGCCGCCCCCTAACGGGGGACGTCGAGACGGGCGAGGACACGGCGGATGGCCGCGTCGGCGTCGAGGCCTTCGATCTCGGCCTCGGCCTTCAGCACGACGCGGTGACGGAGCGCGGGCAGCGCGAGCGCCTTCACGTCGTCCGGCGTGACGAAGTCGCGGCCCTCGATGGCCGCGGCGGCCTTCGCCGCGCGCATGAGGTGCACGCCGGCGCGCGGGCTCGCGCCGAGGAGGACGTCCGGCGACGTCCGCGTCGTCTCGACGATCCGCGCGACGTAGTCGAGGACCGCGTCCGCGATGGTGACGGCGTCGGTCTCGGCGCGCGCCGCCGCGAGCGTCCCGCTCGGGAGGGCTTCGAGGACCGCGATGTCCGCCAGCGGGACGCGCCGGTCGTGCGCGCGGAGGATCGCGCGCTCCTCGGCGGGCTCGGGATAGCGCACGACCGCCTTGAAGAGGAAGCGGTCGAGCTCCGCCTCCGGCAGCGGATACGTCCCCTCGTACTCGACCGGGTTCTGCGTCGCGAGCACGAGGAACGGGTCCGGCAGCGGCAGCGCCTCGCCCTCGAGCGTCACCTGCCGCTCCTCCATCGCCTCGAGGAGCGCGGACTGCGTCTTCGCGGGCGCGCGGTTCACCTCGTCGATGAGAACGACGTTCGCGAAGACCGGCCCGCGGCGGATGCGGAACGAGCTCGTGGCGATCTCGAACACGGTCGTGCCGACGACGTCGCTCGGCATGAGGTCGGGCGTGAACTGGATGCGCTTGAACGATCCGCCGAGGAGGCGCGCGATCGTGCGCGCGAGGAGCGTCTTCGCCGTGCCCGGCACGCCTTCGATGAGGACGTGCCCCGAGAGGAGGAGCGCGATGAGCGCGAGACGCACGGTCTCGTCCTGTCCGACGACGATGCGGTGCACCTCGGCGGCGAAGCGCGCGGCGAGATCGCGCACGGCCATCTGCGTCGCCGTCATGGCGTGCTCTTCTCGGGCCGCAGCAACGAGTCGATGCGCCGCACGCTACGGAGCAGGTCCGCCTCGCGCAAGCGGCGCGCGAGGAGCGCGTCGATCTCGCGTGCCTCGGCCGCGCGCTCGGGGCTCACCTGCGCGAACGCGCCGAGGATCCGCTCGACCGGCGCGCGCGGGTCCATGCCGACGGTCCGCGCGATGCCCGCGCGCAGCTCGCGGCGCAGTCGCTCGCGGGCGATCTCGGCGTGGCCCGAGCGGCGCACCAGGCCCGCGAACGCGCGGACGTGGTCGAGGCTCGAGCGCGCGGGACGATGCTCGAGCGGGAGCGGCGATCCGAGGCGGCGACCGGTGAGGAGGACGTAGACGAACACGAGCGCGCCCGCGATGAGCAGCGCGCGCCCCGGCCACGTCCGCTCGAGGATCGCGAGCACGTCCGGCGCCGGGTGCGCCCCGTGGTGGTACTCGTCGAACGCGACCGCGCCGCCGCCGCGGAGCGCGGCATCGATCAGGGCGAGCACGAAGCGTCCGTTCTCGGCGTCGCCGATCTGGCCCGAGAGGAACGGCGAAAGGGTGCCGACGACGTACACCGCGCCGCTGCCTTCGCGGACCACCACCGCGAGCGGCGCGCGTGCGGTGCGCGCGACGTCGATCCCACGGGCGCCTGGGTCGATCTCGCGCGCGCGGTCGATCGAGATGCGATGCGCGCCCGTCGCCGCCGCGAACGCGCCGAGGACCTCGTCCTCGCCCGCCGCGGCGAACGTCGTGAGCCGCACGCCGAGCGCGTCGAGCAGCAGCGCTTCGCTCGCGCCCGCTTCGGTCGCGACGACCGCCGTCCCTCCGCGCGACGCGAAGTCGCGCAGCGCCGCGACGTCCGCGGGCGTCAGCGGCTCGGTCGCGCCGAGGACGAGGACGACCTTCTCGTTCTGGACGCTCGGCGCGAAGCGCTCGCCCGAGAGGACCCGCGTGCGGACCCCGAGGCCATCGAGCCACCGCCGCAGGACCGCAGCGCCGCCCGGGCCCTCGTCGAGGACCGACGCGCTGCGCGAGAGGCCCGTCTCCTCGCCGCGCGACGTGACGGCCGAGAACGCGAGCGTCGCGATGAACAGCGCCGCGGCGACGAGGTACAGCAGGTTCACGCGCCGGACCGACGCGATCATCACGCCACCGCCCGCATCGCGAGCGCGCGAGCGCGCTCGGCGTCGTCCGTCCGTGCCTCGCGGAGGCCGTACGACACGCGTTCGTGCAGCTCGACGAGGTCGCGCAGCGCCTCGGCGTGGGGGATCGTGCGCGCCCGCGCGAGGATCTCGCGGTCGGTGAGCGAGGGGTCGTAGCGGATGGCCTCGCGCGCCGCGAGCGTCGCGAGCGCGTAGAGGTAGAGCGCGCGGATCGCGTCGCGCGCGCGGCCGCCGCGGATCGCGTCCTCGGCGGCGCGGAGATGCTCCAGCGGATCCGCGGCGCGGGCCGCGATCAGCTCGGGGAGGATGACCTCTCGGCGAAAGCGCTCGCGCAGGTCGCGCCCGATGAGCGCGAGGACGACGAGGAGGATGGCGAGCCCCGTGCCGCCCGCGGTCACGATCACGATGCGCGGATCGGGCGGAGCGCCGGCCAGCCCCGACACCGTGCGCGTGAGCCAGCGCGAGAGCAGGTCGATGAACGAGACCTGTCCGCCGAGCGCGCGGTGCTCGCCGACGAGCTGGCGCAGCTGTGCATCGGCGGCGGCCGTGTCGATCGGGATGGTGGGCGACGACGCGATGCGCGCGAGCGCCGCGAGGTCGGCGATGGCTGCGTCGAGGCGGGTGTCGCTCGTGTCGAGCCGCGCCGCGAGCGCATGGTCGTCGACCGTCACGGTCGTCCCGTCGTCGAGGCGGAGCGCCGTCGTCTCGCGGAGCAGCGCGCGCGCGCGGTCGACGAGCGGCTGGCGCGCGTCAGTGCGTGCCTGCCGCGCGAGGACGAGCGCGGCACGCGCGTCGCTCACCCGGGATGCGTACGCGCGGCGGTCGAGCGTGTCCGCGTCGGCCAGGGTCGCCTGCAGCGCGAGGCCCGCGGCGATCGTCAGGAGGACCGCTAGGTAGCGCGCGGGAGCGCCTCCGCCGCGACCTGGAGGTCGAAGGCCTCGCGACGCACGCGCAGGTCGTAGTACAGGACCGCGAAGGTGCCCCAGTAGACGGGCGCCCACGCGATCGTGGCGAGCAGGTTCACCGCCTGCTGCAGGACGAGCTGCACCGTCTGGTCCGTCGCGAACGACGCGACGAGCACGAACGAGAGCAGCGACGACAGGACGATCTGGAGCACGGCGAGGAGCGCGATGAGGCCGAGGATGCGCCAGCGGTTGCCGCCCGACAGCGTCCACGCCCGGCTGAGCGCGGTCGTCGGTCCGGCCTCCTCGAGGATCGCGACCGCGGGCGACACCATCCACGACACGGCGAGGTACACCGTCGCGACGACCCCGCCGAGGATCCCGACGAGGAACGACCACCACTCGCGCGTGAACACCATCAGGAGGACGAGCGCGATCCACATGGCGCAGAAGGCGAGGAATGCGAGCAGCCCCATGACGAACAGGTCGAACGAGCGGCGCAGGCCGAGCCCGAGCGCCGTGCCGACGGTCGTCTCCTTCCCCATGTAGCGCGCGGCCATCGCGGCGATGAGCGACGCGCTCTGCATGAGGCTGACGGCGAGCGCGGCGATCACGACGAGGACGAGGAAGAGGAGCAGCGTGCCGAGGATCGGCGCGAACCGGTCGAACTGGAACGTCCCGGGCGACACGTCGCCGGTCATGAGGGGCGCGAGCGCGATGAGCGCGCTGCCCCCGAGCGTCACGCTCAGCACGCCGAGGACGAGGGCGAGCAGGAGGTATGGGATCGCGGCGATCGCGAGGAACATGAGCGGCCGCGCGCGGTAGATCGCGAAGACGCGGTCGACGATGTCGCCGACGCCGAGCGGACGGAGCGCGGCTCCTTCCTGCACGCCGCGCATTGTGCGCGCCGCTTCGTCGCTAGGGCGTATCCGTCGGGACCGGGATGGGCGCCATGCCGCCCGCCTCGCGCTCGCCGAGCGCCATGCGCCGGTAGAGCCGCGCGAGGGGGCCCGGGGCCCACCAGTTCACACGCCCGAGGAGCCGCATCGTCGCGGGAACGACGAGCGCGCGCACGAGCGTCGCGTCGATCGCGACCGCGAGCGCCATGCCGAGGCCGAGCGCCTTGATGATGAGGATCTCCGCGAGGCCGAACGCCGAGAACACGCCGACCATGATCGCGGCCGCGCCGGTGATGAGCCGGCCGCTGCGCTCGAGGCCCTCCGCGACCGCGCGCGTGTTGTCGCCGCTCCGCGCGTACTCCTCCTGGATCCGCGACAGCAGGAGGACCTCGTAGTCCATGGACAGGCCGAAGATCGTGCAGAACATGATCACGGGCAGCGTCGGATCGATCCCGCCCGACGCCGTGAAGCCCAGCGTGTCCGCGAGGTGGCCCTCCTGGAAGACCCACACGAGCGCGCCGAACGACGCGCTGATCGAGAGCAGGTTCATCACGACTGCCTTGACCGGGAGCACGATCGAGCCGAGCAGGAGGAAGAGGACGACGATGGTCGCGAGCACGACGTACGCGACGGCCGCCGGCGTGTGGTCGCCGATGTACGCGACCGTGTCGAGGTCGATGGCGCTGAATCCCGTGACGAGCTTCTCCGAGCGGGCGGGGGCGGGCAGCGCGCGCGCCGCGCGGACGATGGCATGCGCCTCGTCGCTGTACGCCGGCTTCCCGGTGACGATGTCGTACACGACGATGTGCGGACCGATCGTCGCGCGCACCGCGGCATCGAGCCGCGGCTGGCCGATCGTCGCGACGAGCGCCTGGATCTGCGGCGGGCGGCGGTCGGCGGGGAGCGAGTACAGCGCGGTGTATTCCGCCGGCCCGAGGCGCGCGTCGAGCCCGACGACGCTCTGCACGCGCTGGACGTCCGGGATCGCCTCGAGCCGCTTCTGTAGATCGACGAGCGGACCGATGTGGTCGGCCGCGAGCGGCTCGGCGTCGTAGCGGACGGCCACCGAGATGTGCGTCTGGCCGGCACCCGGGAAGTCGTCGACGAGGCGGTCGTAACCGGCGCGCGCCTCCTCGTGCTTCGGGATCATGGTCACGTCGCCGTTCGCGAGGTGCAGGCGCAGGAACGGCCAGCCCATGATCAGGATCACGGCAACGACGGGGACGAGGACCGTGATCGGCCGCGCCATCACCGCCGTCGCGAGCCGGTGCCAGAGGCCCGGGCCGGTCCCGCCGCCCTGCATGATCGGCACGCGGCCGAGGTCGATGCGCTTCCCGAGCACGCAGAGGAGCGCGGGCAGGAACGTGAGGCCGTAGAACACCGCGCTCGCGACGACGATCGCTCCGGCGAGGCCCATCGACGAGAGGTACGTGCCTTCGTAAAAGAGCATCCCGGTGAGGCCGATCGCGACGGTGAGCCCCGAGAACGTGATCGCGCGGCCGGCCGTCGACACGGCGCGTGCGATCGCGTCCTCGGTCGAGAGCCCGCGGTGGAGCTCCTCGCGGAAGCGGTTCGTGATGAAGAGCGAGTAGTCGATCGCGACACCGAGGCCGATGAGCGTCACGACGTTCTCGGCGTAGATCGAGACGTCGGTGAGGCGCGTGAGCAGGAACATCCCGGCGATGCCCGCGACGACCGCGAGCACACCGACGCCGAGCGGGATGAACGCGGCGACGAGCGTGCCGAACACGATGAGCAGGAGGATCGCCGCGAGCGGGAGCGACACGGTCTCGGCGCGGCGGAGGTCGTCCTGCAGGACGACGTTGAAGCCGTTCACGATCGCGAGGACGCCCGTCGCCTGGATCTGCAGCGTGTCCGAGCGGACGAGCGCGCGGAGCTCGGGGTAGTAGTCGCGCGCGACCGTGAGGACGTCCTTCACCGCGACGCTGACCGCGGTCGCGTGCCCGTCCTTCGAGATGACCGTGGTCGGATCCGGGATCGACCCGTCGTACGCGGTGCGGATCGTGTCGACGCGCGGGTCGGCCTTGAGCGGCGCGAGCGACCGCTCGACCTCGGCGCGGAACTGCGGATCCTTCGCGGAGAGGTTCGGGCTCGAGTAGATCAGCGTGAAGGTCGCCGTCCCGGCGGTCGGGAGCTCGCGCTCGATGAGACGCGACGCGCGTCCGGACTCGGCCGTCTCGATGAACCCGCCGCTCTCGAGCTTCGCGCCCTGCGCGACGACGAACCCGGATCCGACGAGCAGGAGCGCGGACAGGATCAGGACGGGCCAGCGGAAGCGATGGACGAAGCGTCCCCAGGCTGCGAACAAGCG
>WNFV01010078.1_pt1 | contig 28247 bp, 28 predicted proteins | sample 5400101 | NCBI WGS metagenome assembly WNFV01 (sample SAMN13153361, study PRJNA577476) | soil metagenome | isolation source: 115 cm soil or saprolite under grassland replicate 1 | place: USA:California | collected 2016-06-15
GCTCGACGGCGCAAGCCTCTACGAGCTGATCGAAGGCGAGGCGGTCGATACCACCTCGGCGGTGCCCACGGTGTGGATGAATCTCATCAACTACATGCAGCAGAACAAGCTCAAGTTCTCGACGCTCAAGCACACGACGATCGGCGGCGCGGCCTGCCCGGCGGCGATGATCAAGACGTTGTCGGAAGACTTCGGCGTGCGCGTCATGCACGGTTGGGGCATGACGGAAATGAGTCCCGTAGGCACGCTCAACGCGCCCAAGGCCAAGCATCGCGGTTTATCGAAAGACGCCCGGTTCCAGCTCTCGCTCAAGCAGGGCCGGCCGCTCTACGGCGTCGAGATGAAAATCGTCGACGCCGAGGGCAGGGAATTGCCGCGCGATGGCAAGTCCGCGGGCAACTTGCTGGTGCGCGGGCCGTGGATCCTCCGCCGCTACTACAAAGACGCGGGCGGCGACCCGCTGACGCCCGACGGCTGGTTGCCGACGGGCGACGTGGGGACGATCGACTCCGACGGTTACTTGCAGATCACCGACCGGTCCAAGGATGTGATCAAGTCCGGCGGCGAGTGGATCAGCTCGATCGAGCTCGAGAACATCGCCGTCGGCCATCCGGCCGTGATCGAGGCAGCGGTGATCGGCGTGCGTCATCCCAAGTGGGACGAGCGGCCGCTGCTGGTCGTCGTCAAGCGGCCGGGCGCGGATCTGACGAAGGAAGCGCTGCTGGCCTTCTACGACGGTAAGATTGCCAAATGGTGGCTCCCCGACGACGTCGTGTTCGTCGACGAGCTGCCGCATACCGCGACCGGCAAGCTGTCCAAGCTCACGCTGCGCGAGCGTTTCAAGGATTACCGGCTGCCGGCGTGAGCGGGGCGCGTAACGCGAAACCTGTCGTCATCGCCGGCGGAGGCATCGGGGGGCTCTCCTGCGCGCTCGCGCTTGCGCTCAAGGGTTTCCGCGCGCTGGTCCTCGAGCAGGCTCAGGAGTTCGGCGAGCTCGGCGCCGGCATCCAGCTTGCGCCCAACGCCTGGTCCGCGCTCGATGCGCTCGGTGTCGGCGAGGACGTCAAGCAGGAAGCGGTGTTCATCGAGCGGCTGCTGATGATGGATGGCGTCAGCGGCGAAACGGTGATCGACATTCCGCTCGACGCGCGCTTCTGCAAGCGCTACGGCAATCCCTACGCGGTGACACACCGCGCCGACATCCACCGCTCTCTGCTCGACGCGTGCAAGCTGCACGCGGACATGCTCGAGCTGCGCACGCACAGCAAGGTGACCGGATTCGATCGCGTGGACGAAGGCGTGAGCGTGGAGCTCGGAGGCGGCGATCGCATCGCGGCCGCGGCGCTCATCGGCGCCGATGGTTGGCGCTCCGCGGTGCGCGAGCGGATCGTCGGCGACGGCGAGCCTCCGGTGTCCGGTCACATGTGCTACCGCGCCGTGCTGGCGATCGACGACATGCCCAAGGACCTGCGCTGGGCGGCCGCGACGCTCTGGGCCGGGCCCGACACCCACATCGTGCACTACCCCTTGCGCGGCTGGAAGCTCTTCAACCTGGTCGCGACCGTGGTGCGCGATCGCGCCGGCGCAGGACACAACGAGGAGGCGCCGCCGGAGGAAGTGTTGCCGCTTTTCGCCAGAAACTGCGACAAGCCGCTTGCGCTCCTGCGCGTTCCCAAAGCCTTTCGGCGCTGGATGCTGCGCTTCCGCGAACCGGTGGAGAACTGGAGCCTGGGTCCGGTGACGCTCCTGGGCGATGCCGCGCACCTCATGCTGCAGTACTTTGCCCAGGGCGCCGCGATGGCGATGGAAGACGCGATCGCGCTGGCGGCGGCAGCCGATGCCGCCGACGGCGATTTCGCGGCGGCGTTCCAGCGCTACCAGGCGCTGCGCCTCGTGCGCGCCTCGCGGGTGCAGATATCGTCGCGGATGCTGGGGCTTCTCTATCACGCCGACGGTGTGTCCCGGCTGGTGCGGAACGACATCTACTGCGGCCGGCCGGCCGAGCAGTATTACGACGCGCTGGACTGGATTTTCTCGGCTCCCGACTATGTGCAGCGCTTCCGGTAGGTGAGAAAATCCGCACCTGGAGGACTCGCGCCATGCTCTTCGCGAAAACCGAGCTCACCGATGAACGGAAGGCGTTCTACGAGCGCATCGACAAGGACAGCCTCACCCCGCTGTGGGAGGTTCTGGGCAACCTGGTGCCGCCGCACCCCGCGCCGGCCTGCGTCCCCGCGCTCTGGCGCTACCGGCAGGTGCGCCCGTATCTGGTGGAGGCCGGACGCCTGATCAGCGCGCGCGAAGCCGAGCGCCGCGTGCTGGTCCTCGAGAATCCGGGCCTGCGCGGCGCCTCATCGATCACTCACAGCCTCTACGCGGGGTTGCAGCTCATTCTTCCCGGCGAGGTGGCGCCCAGCCACCGGCACACGCAATCCGCGCTGCGCTTCGTGGTCGAAGGCGAAGGCGCGTATACCGCGGTCGACGGCGAGCGCACGACGATGCATCCGGGCGACTTCATCATCACGCCGTCATGGACGTTTCACGACCACGGGAACCCGGGCGATGCGCCGGTGATCTGGCTCGACGGTCTCGACATCCCGATGGTGGCGTTCTTCGATGCGGGGTTCGCCGAACGCTATCCGCGGGAGCTCCAGCCCGTCACCCGGCCCGACGGCGATGCGCTGGCGCGTTTCGGCTCCAACATGCTGCCGCTTGAATACGCCGCGAGCTCGGGCAGCACGCCGATTTTCACCTACCCGTATGCGCGCTGCCGCGAGGCGCTGGAGCAGCTTCGTGGTCATGGCGCGCCCCACGCGAGTCACGGACTGAAAATGCAGTATTCGAATCCGGCTACCGGCGGTTACCCGATGCCCACCATCGGCGCGTTCATCCAGCTCTTGCCCGCCGACTTCCAGGGACTGCCGTACCGCGCCACCGACGGGACCGTATACTGCATCGTCGAAGGTCGTGGCGAAAGCCGCGTCGGCGACAGCGTATTTAAATGGGAACCCCACGATGTTTTCGTGGTGCCGTCGTGGTGCAAGGTCTCGCACCACGCCGAGGAGGAAGCGGTGCTGTTCAGCTATTCCGACCGTCCTGTGCAGAAGGCGCTGGGATTGTGGCGCGAGGAAGCACCGGCCTGAAACGTCCGGCCGGCCACATGCGGCGCGCATCCGCGCCAGGATCGTCGCCAGGAGGAGAACGTTGTGAAGAAATGGACGCGTGGAATTCGACTCGTGCTTGGCGCAACGCTGTTGCTCGCCGGGGGCGCGGTGTTCGCGCAAGCGACGGTCAAGATCGGCGTGGTGGCGGAATTCTCCGGCCCCTTCGCCGATTACGGCGCGCAGATCGTCGGCGGCATGAAGGCGTACCTCAAGCTGAACGGCGAGGTCTACGCTGGAAAGAAGATCGAGCTCGTTGTCCGGGATACGACCGGCGCGGCGCCCGACATTGCCAAGCGCCTGGCGCAGGAACTGATCACGCGCGACCAGGTAGACCTCCTGGCGGGGTTCGGCCTGACGCCCAACGCGCTCGCGGTGGCGCCGGTTTCCGCGGAGGCGAAAAAGCCGATGGTGATCATGAACGCGGCGACGTCGGTCATCACGACGCGCTCGCCGTATATCGTGCGCCTCTCGCATACGCTGCCGCAGGACACGCAACCGATCGCGCAGTGGGCGGCGAAAAACGGCATCAAGCGGGCGTTCACGCTGGTGTCCGACTTCGGTCCAGGCGTCGATGCGGAGACAACGTTCATCAAGGCGTTCAAGGCCGCTGGGGGCGAGATCGTCGACAGCGTCCGGACGCCGCTCGCTAACCCCGACTTCGCGCCGTTCCTGCAACGCGTCAAGGACACCCGGCCCGAAGCGGTCTTCGTCTTTCTTCCGCCGGGCAGCCAGACGATCGCGTTCATCAAGGGTTACGAGGAACGCGGTCTCAAGCAGGCCGGCATCCGCATCATCGCCACGGGCGATCTGACCGACGACGGCGTGTTGCAGGCGATGGGCGACCCCACGCTGGGCTTGATCACCAGCTTCCACTACTCCGCGGCGCACGATTCGCCCGAGAACAAGGCTTTTCTCAAAGCCTACGTCGACGCCAACGGCACAAAGCTCCGTCCCAATTTCATGGCCTGCGCGGGCTACGACGGCATGGCGGCAATCGCCGAGGCGCTCAAGAAGACGCGCGGATCGACCGAACCCGAAGCCTTCGTCGCGGCGCTCAAAGGGATGAAGCTCATGAGTCCTCGCGGTCCGATCATGATCGATCCCGAAACGCGCGATATCGTGCAGACGGTGTATATCCGCCGCGTCGAGAAAGTCGATGGCATCCTCTACAACATCGAGTTCGACAAGTTTCCCGACGTGAAGGATCCGGGCAAATAGTCAATCGTGACGCGCGACGGGCAGATGGATTCCACGCTGATCGAACGGCTGCGCATCCGCGAGGTGGTGGAGAACTGGGTGGTGTGGCGCGACGCCGGCGATTGGGACCGTTTCCGGAGCGTCTGGCATCCGGACGGCAGAATGATGGCGACGTGGTTCCAGGGACCGGCGGAACGCTTTATCGAGGTGAGCCGCGAGGGATGGAAGAAGGGCATCAGCATCCTGCATTTCCTCGGCGGTTCGTCGATCGACGTCGCAGGCGACCGCGCGATCGCGCAGACCAAGATGACGATTTCGCAGCGCGCCGAGGTCGACGCCACTGCCTGCGACGTTGTCTGCACCGGACGGTTCTACGATTTCTTCGCAAAGCGCAACGACGTCTGGGCGATTGTTCTGCGGCAGCCGATCTACGAAAAGGACCGCCTCGATCCGGTCGACCCCGGCGCGTCGCTGCGCCTGGACGCGAAGCTCCTCGGCGAGTTTCCCGAGGGCTATCGCCACCTCGCGTATGTCCAGACCAGGATCGGCTTTACCATCAAGCGCGATATGCCTACGCTGCAAGGGCCCGAGGTCGACCGACTCTATGCGCGCGGGAGCGCCTGGCTCTCCGGCCAGTCACGCGAGCCATGACCGTGCCGCGATTTCCACTTCGATCAGCCGCGTTTGCGGAAGGCAATGGAGCATCGCTTGCGGCGGGAAGGCTTCTGGTCGTCTTCGCGCCGATCCTGGGCCTGCTCGCCGCGACCGCCCTGCTGGTGATGACGGCGTTTGCATTCGGCGGGCGCCGGGACGAAATGCTCTGGGCCGCCGGCGTTCTGGTAGGCATTACTGCGGCGCTCGCCATGTTCCTGCTCTATCGGCAGATCCGGCAGCGCCAGGCGGCCAACCTCGCGCTGCAGAATGCGCAGGCGCGCGTCAGCGACATCGTCGAGTCGGCGATGGACCCGATCATCTCGGTCGACGAGAATCAACGGATCGTGGTGTTCAACGCCGCCGCGGAGAGGGTGTTTCGCTGGCCGCGCGATGCCGTGCTCGGCGAGCCCCTGGCCAAGCTCCTTCCGGAACGCTTTCGCACGGTTCATGGCGCGCATATCGAGCACTTCGGCAGGACCGGCACGACGTCGCGGCGCATGGGCAGCCAGATGGTGCTGATGGCGCTGCGCGACGATGGCGCGGAATTTCCGATCGAGGCGTCTATTTCCCAGCACAGCGAGGAAGGCAAGAAACATTTCACGGTGATCCTGCGCGACATCACCGAGCGCATCAGCGCCGAGACGCGGCTATCGCGCAGCGAGGCGCGCTTGCGCGGCATTCTCGACTCCGCGATGGACGCGATCATCACAGTCGACGCGACACAGCACGTCGTGCTTTTCAATGCCGCGGCCGAAGCGATGTTCGGTTGGCCGCGCGACGAAGCGATCGGCGCGCCGCTCGCCTGGTTCATTCCCGCCCGGTTTCGCGACGTTCACGCGGATCACGTGCGGCGTTTCGGCGAATCCGGCACCGCTTCGCGGCGCATGGAGACGCAACGCATCGTGACCGGATTGCGACGCAACGGCGAGGAGTTCCCGATCGATGCCGCCATCTCGCAATTGAGCGAGCACGACGAGAAGTTCTACACGGTCATTCTCCGCGATGTTACCGAGCGCGTCCGCGCCGACGAAGCCTTGCGTCGCTCGAAGAAGGAGTTGCAAGAGCTCGGCGCGGCGGCGCACGTGGCGCGGGAGCACGAAAAGAGCAGGATCGCCCGCGAGTTGCATGACGAGCTGGGCCAATCGCTGACGGCGCTGCAAATGGATGTCGCCTGGTGCAAGGAGAAAATTCCGCCGGCGCAGGAGGCGTTTGGCGGGAAGCTCGACCGGATGCAAGCCATGCTCGACGCGACGGTGGCCGCGACGCGGCGCATCGCGGCGGATCTGCGCCCGCTGATGCTCGACGACTTGGGGCTCGTGCCCGCCGTCGAATGGCTGGTGGAGGATTTCTCGCAGCGCAGCGGCGTGGCCTGCGAGCTCGCGGTCAGCGATTCGGAGCTCGTGCTTCCCGACATGCACGCGACGGCGGTGTTTCGCATCATTCAGGAATCGCTCACGAACGTCACCAGGCACGCGCGCGCGTCGCGCGTCGAAGTTTCCATCGCACAAACCGACAGCGTTCTGACCGTCAAGGTGCGCGACAACGGAACAGGCTTTTCGGTCGAAGCCCCGCGCAAGCCCAACTCCTATGGATTGCTGGGCTTACGCGAGCGCGCCGCGCTGCTCGGCGGCGAGGCGACGATCAGCAGCGCGCCCGGCGAGGGGACGCAAGTCGAGGTCCGCCTGCCCGTCATCTCGGGGACCGAGCCATCGTGATCCGCGTCGTAATCGCCGACGATCACACCATCGTGCGCGAGGGGCTCAAGCAGCTCCTGCTCGCGGCGAGCGATCTCGAGGTCGCCGGGGAAGCGCGCGACGGTAACGAGGTCCTGGAGCGCGTTCGCGGCAGCGACTTCGACGTCTTACTGCTCGACATGTCGATGCCGGGCAGGAGCGGGATGGAGCTCATCCGGCAGGTGAAGGGCGAGAAACCGAAACTGCGCGTCCTCGTGCTCAGCATGCACGCGGAGCACCAGTACGCGGTGCGGGCGATCAAGGCCGGCGCTTCGGGCTATCTCACCAAGGACAGCGCCTCGAGAGAGCTGGTGTCCGCGATCCGGAAGGTCGCCGGCGGCGGCGCGTTCATCAGCGCCGAAGTTGCCGAAGCGCTCGCGCTCGGCGCCATGCCGCAGGCGGAGGGTCCGCCGCATGCGAGCTTGTCCGACCGCGAATACCAGGTCTTCCGGCTGCTGGTCTCCGGCAAGTCGGTGTCGGACATCGCCGCGGAGCTCAACCTGTCGGCCAAGACGGTCAGCACGCACAAGGCGCGGCTCATGGAAAAGATGGCGCTCAACAACCAAGCCGAGCTCATTCGCTATGCGATCAAGCATCGGCTGGTCGACGATTCGAGCGCTCCCGACTAAAGCGCGGCCGGGGTAGGGCGATTCCTACCCCGCGTGGGGCTCGTGCCTTACCCTCCGGTTCAGATCGCTCCGACGGCCGCATTCAGCCGCCGCCGATGGTTGCACGCGCCGCGAGGGGGAATACTTGCGCCATGGAAATGCCGGTGCACAAAAGCGTGTTCATCGTCGAGGATTCCCCCCCGATCCGCAGCCGCCTGGTCGAGATGCTGAGCGACGTACCGGGGATCAAGATCGTCGGCGAAGCCGGATCGCCCGCTGCAGCGGCGGCCGGCATTCTGGAATCCGCGCCCGATCTCGTCATTCTTGATTACCAATTGATCGGCGGCACCGGCGTCGCCGTCATGCGGGCCGTGCTGCCCATCATGCCGGAGGTCGTGTTCCTCGTGCTCACCAATCATCCCACCCCACAGTATCGCCGGGTCTGCATGGAGGCGGGGAGCCGCTGGTTCTTCGACAAGAGTACGGAGTTCGGCAAGATCAAGGACGTTGTCGCCACATTTCTGGCGGCGCGCAACTCGCGCGAAGACAAGACGCCGCAATAACGGGGAGGACGCGATGGATGCTGCAGCCAGTCTTCAAAGCTACGCCGATTTTCGACCCAAGGTCGCATTGCAATCCGACGTCGCATTGCGGCCCAAGCCGGTGCTGCGCGACGTCAGTTGCGGCCAGACCCTCTGTTCATCGTGCAAGTTGCGCGAGGTGTGTCTTTCCGAAGGACTCGACACCGACGCCATGCGCCAGGTCGATGCCCTCGTGACGACGCGCAGCCCAGTGCGCAAAGGCGCGACGCTGTATCGCGCCGGCGCGCGCTTTTCCTCACTTTACGCGATCCGCTCGGGATCGTGCAAGACCGTCGTGCTCTCACGCGACGGACAAAGCCAGGTGGCGGGCTACCACATGGCGGGAGACATCATAGGTACCGACGGGATCGGGATGGGCGTTCACGATTGCGAAGCGGTCATGCTCGAGGATACCGAAGTCTGCGCGCTTCCCTTCCAGCAATTCACGGAGCTTTCCCGCCGCAACAGCCGTCTCCAGCACAACCTGCATCGCCTACTCTCGCGCGAGATTTCCCGGCAGCGCAACGTCATGATGCTGCTCGGGACCATGGACGCCGAGCAGCGTCTGGCCGTGTTCCTGCTCGATTTGTCCGAGCGTTATCAGGAGCGCGGCTACTCGTCGCGCGAATTCGTCCTGCGGATGACACGCGAAGAAATCGGCAGCTACCTGGGTCTCAAGCTGGAAACGGTCAGTCGTCTGTTTTCGCGGTTTCAGCGCGAAGGCCTGATCCAGGTTCAAGGCCGCGTCGTGAAATTGCTCGACATACCCACCTTGAGGCAGCTCGTCAACGGCGCGTCGTAGGCCCGACCGCCATCCCGAATGGAGCAGGACCGGGCCGCGCGTATGCGGTCCGGCGTAGTGCTGCCGGAGACGCTACGCGACTCGTCTGCAGCGGCGTTGTCGCGCCCGGCTTTCGCTTTAACTGCGCGGAGCGACTCCGAGCCCGGCGCCGTGCGACCGAGGCCGGAAAAAGCGCGCCAGCCAGTTGCCGTATCGCGCGTTCATCGCGGTCGGTCTTCTAGTCAAACGTATGAAGGCGCACCGCTAGGATCACTCGATGCTGACCGCCAAAGCCGCGGTCGACTGCATCGCTTCGGCTCGCGCGGACAAGGACGCCATCTGGAGCGTCAACGTCGATGACGAGTATCATGAGAGCAAGTGATCGCGCACCGATTTAGAATGAAACGGGATTTCAAATGACCGGACTATCCCTGGAGCTGGCACTTCGAGCGATCGACGCCGCGCTCGCCAAGGCGACCGAAATCGGTTGCGCGCCGCTCACCATCGTCGTACTCGATGCGGGAGGACATGACATTGCCTTGAAGCGCCAGGACGGTGCGGGAATTCTGCGCGCAGATATTGCGCGCGGGAAGGCATGGGGCGCGCTGGGAATGGGATTCTCGAGCCGGCAGCTCGCGGAGCGGGCGCAGAAGGTTCCGGCTTTCGTCGGCGCTCTCGCGTCGGTAAGTCAAGGCCGGCTGGTGCCGGCAGCGGGCGGCATTCTCATTTACGACGAAGCGCGAAACGTCCTTGGCGCCATCGGGATAAGCGGCGACACGTCGGATCGCGACGAAGAATGCGCCGTGAGCGGCGTCAAGGCCGCGGGCTTGCAGACGTAGCCCGGGCTGAGCGCAGCGATGCCCGGGAAAACGCTTCGTCCGCTCGGCCCCGGGGTTCGCTTCGCGACCCGCGGGCTACAGTCGCAATAATCTCGTCGCCGTCTGGCCGATGATCAGGTCGCGCTCGGTAGCGCTGAGCGCGTCGAGGCGCTCGATATCGCCCAATGGGTCCGCGAGCCCCATATCGAAGCAGTAGTCGCTGCCCAATACGACCCGGTCCGCGCCGACCATGCGGATCAAGTTGTAGTTGATCTGGTCGTTGTGCCCGATCGTGTCGTAGGTGAAGCGCCTCAGGTATGCGCTGGGCAATCTTTTCATATGGCGCAGTTCCGGACGCACCCTGGTTCCGTGGTCCAGGCGGCCGATGAGCCACGGGAACGTCCCGCCCGCGTGCGGCAAGTTGACCTCGAGCTTCGGAAATGCGTCCAGCACCCCGCCGAAGATCAACGACGCGGCGGCGACACCGGTATCGTAGGGATTGCCGAGAAGGTTGCGCAGGTAATAACGCGTCGTCCGGTCGCGGCCTATCGTGTCGATCGGGTGCAAAAAAACCGGCCAGTCGAGTTCCTCCGCTTTTGCGTACACATCCCAAAACCGCCGGATCCCGTTGACATGGGTGGCGAGGTACATTCCGCGCATGCCCGGCAGCTTGGCGGCGCGCTCGAGCTCCTTGAGCGCGAGATCGGGTGCCTGCATGGGCAGCATGGCGAGTCCCACGAATCGCTGCGGATGCCTTGCGTGCGCCGCCGTTGCCGCGTCGTTGTACGCTTGCGCGAGCGCAAGTCCGAATCCCGGCGAGGCCCAATAAACCATCGGCGCGGTGAGCGACAACGCGTGCACATCGATCCGCTGACGGTCCATGCCCTCGAGGCGCAAGCCCAGATCGACAAACTGCTCGTCGAAGGCGTTGACGATTCTTTCGGTGCGAATGGTGTAGCCGGTGGCGGTGCGTTCGAGCCGCGCTCCCTCCGCCGCACCGTCCCGCTCGAACAATCTTAGCCAATCCGCGGGATACCAGTGGGCGTGCGTATCGACCGCGCGGCGCGTGCGACTCCGGGACCGCGCGTGGTCGTGGCGATCCTGGGGAACGTCGCTCATCGGCTCAGCCCTCGTATGCGTGGTTCGCCTGCGGTCCGGTCGTTTTTGCGTCCGCAGACGGGTCCCGCCGATGGTACCGGTCCTCGCCACCCCGCACAAACGCTAGGTCGCGCTCGCGTCAGGAGAACGATGCCGGATCGGCGTGCTTCGGACGACCAACGGGTATTGGTGCGATGCGCGAGCTGCGGCGTATGATGAAACGGTAGCCACAGTGTGGCCCGAGGGAAAAACATGGATCGATTCGCTTCCGTTCGACGCCGTCGGCCATCCGAACTTTCGCGCGCGGCGCGACGCATCGCGCTTGCTGCCGCTGCCGCACTGCTGCCGCTCGCCGCGTCGGGACAATTGGCCGATCAGTACCCGAATCGGCCGGTCAAGATGCTGATCCCTTATGCGCCCGGCGGCGCCACGGACATCATTGCCCGCCACATTTCGCCCAAGCTGCAGGAAGCGCTTGGGCAGCCCTTCGTAGTTGACAATCGCCCCGGCGCTTCGGGCAACATCGCCCTCGAGGCCGCCGCGAAGGCTGCGCCCGACGGTTATACGTTGCTCGTCGGCAATGTTTCCACCAATGCGATTAACGAAAGCACCTTCGCTGATGTGATGCAGACGCGGCCCTCGCGCGATCTCGTCGGCATCTCCAAGCTGGTCGAAATTCCGCACGTCGTCGTGGCGACTCCGTCGTTCCCGCCCAATACGGTGGCCGAAATGATTGAGTGGGCCAAGCGCAACCCCGGCAAGCTCAACTATGCGTCCGCCGGGCTGGGTACGTACCCGCACCTCGACATGTTGCGGCTGTTGAAAGCCGCGGGCATCGAGGCGACACACATTCCTTACAAGGGCGGCGCTGCCCAGATGCTGCCAGCTCTGATCTCGGGTGAAGTCCAGGTTTCTTTCATCAACCTCGCCTCGACGATCGAGCAGATCAAGGCCGGGCGGCTGAAGACGATCGCCACCACCATGCCGACCCGCCTCACTGAGTTGCCGAACGTCCCGACCATGGCCGAGCAGGGCTTTCCCGGCATCGGCACCAACGCCTGGCAGGGATTATTCGCGCCGGCCGCAACGCCGAAGCCGATCCTCGTCAAATTGTACGCGGCGGTCTCGGCCGTCCTGTCGCGGCCCGAAATGAAAGAGATGCTTGCGCGTCAGCTGATGACGGTTGCGCTGTCAGGTTCGCCGCAGGAATTCACCGAACAGGTCCGCGCGGAGACGCAAGCCTGGTCGGAAGTCGTCCGCGACAACAAGGTCAAGATCGATTGACTGCGGAGTAGCCGTTGGCCAAACCGCGCTATAGCGGGTCGCAGCCGCGCCACGATCTCATCATCGAGAAGGATCTCGAAATTCCGATGCGCGACGGCGCTCGGCTCAAGGCCGACGTGTTCCGTCCCAAATCGGGAGCACGCTTCCCCGTCATCATCAACCTCGGTTCGTATCAGAAGGACAAGCTGTGGGTGCCTCCCGCCGACCTCGAGGAGAAACCGAATCCGCACATGAACTGGGAGACGGTGAACCCGCTGTGGTGGGTGCCGCGTGGCTATATCGCCTTGCGTGTCGACAGCCGGGGCAGCGGCAAATCGCCGGGACGCACCGATCCATGGTCGCCCAGCGAGGCATGCGATTTCTACGACGCCATCGAATGGGCGGCGCAGCAAGCGTGGAGCAACGGCCGTGTCGGGACCAGCGGCGTTTCGTACTTCGCGATGACGCAGTGGCTGGTGGCGGGTCTCAAACCGCCGTCGCTCAAGGCGATGATCCCGTGGGAGGGCGCAGCCGATATGTACCGCGACTTCGCCTATCACGGAGGCATCTTTTCGTTCACGTTCGTCGTCAACTGGTACAACAACCACATGGCGCATCACCTGCTGGGCAAGCCGCAAACGACGTCTCCCGACGCGTTCGCGACGCCGTGGGTGTGGGAGTACATGCGCTACAACCTCGACGGCGAGTGGTATCACGGCCGCCGCGCCCTATGGGAGAACATCGACTGCCCGCTCTACAGCGCCGGCAACTGGAGCGGCATGGGGCTGCATCTTCGCGGCAACACCGAAGGCTACCTGCGCGCCGCTGGCAAGCACAGGAAGCTGCGCATCCACGCGGGGACGCATTACCACCCGTTCTATTCGGCGGACGGTCGCGCCGATCAGTTGCGTTTCTTCGACTATTGGCTCAAGGGAATCGACACCGGAATAATGTCCGAGCCGCCGGTGAAGCTGTTGATCCGCAAGGGCGGGCACGGCAATTCCGAGTGGCGGTTCGAGAACGAATGGCCGCTCAAGCGCACGCGCTGGACCAGGTTTTTCCTTCGATCGAATCCGCGCGGTAACGAGCAGGATGGCTCCGGGGCGCTGGTCACGGACGCGCCGCGCAAGGCGACATCGCTTTCCTACTCCGCGAGCGGCATAACCAAGGCGGGCGTCGCCAGCGCTTCCTGGACCTCCACGGCACTCGCCGGCAGCGTGCCACAGATGGGCGTGTCATTCGAAACCAAACCGCTCGGTGAAGACACCGAAGTAACCGGCCCCGTCGTGCTGGTGCTGTGGGTCGCAAGCAACACCGAGGACATGGATATCTTCGCGACCATCCGCAACATCGCGCCCGACGGCAGCGATGTATTCGAGTCGGGGCAGCAGGGTCAGCCGGTTCCGGTGGCCAAGGGGTGGCTGCGCGCGTCCCATCGCCGGCTCGATCCTGCGCTGTCATTGCCCTGGCGGCCGTACCACGTACATGCCGAGCGCGAGTGGCTCAAGCCTGGCGAGCCGGTGCGCGTCGAAGTCGAGATCTGGCCGACGTCCATGGTGTTCAAGCGGGGCCATAGGATCCGCCTCGATGTCCAGCCGCGCGACGGCGTCGGCAGCGCTCCGTACACGCACTACGCGGCCGACTACAACACCGGAACCAACACGATCTTCGCCGGCGGGGCGCGCGCCTCGTATTTGCTGCTTCCCGTCATTCCGCGCGGCGCTTGACACCGTCTGAGGCCGTCGCTAGGTTAGAAGGGCGCCCGGCCGGAAAGCCTGCCGGTCGCGCAGCCCACGAAGATCGAGCTTATGGTGAACAAGAAGATCGCGCGGCAGATCGGCGTTGCGGTGCCGGTTCCGTTGCTCTTGCGGGCGGGAAAGCCCATCGAATGAATCGCCGACGACTCATCGCCGCAAGCATCGCTGTCGCCATTGCCTGGCACCCGGCGATCGGCGCCCCGAGGCCGAACGCGCGCGTGGGCTATCTCGAGCTCGTCAAGGAATCCGACGGGGAAATGCTTTACCGGGAGTTTGTCGAAGGATTGCAGAGCCACGGCTATGTGGAGGGCCGGAACCTGCGCATGGTGCGTCGATCCGCTGGAGCGGAACCCCAGCGCCTTCGCAATCTCGCCCCGGAGTTGGCCACGGCAAAGGTGGATGTCATTCTCGCCACTACGGCGGAGGCCGCGCGCAGTGCCAAGTTTGGCGCGCCAGGAATCGCGACCGTCTTCGTGATTTCGAGCGATCCCGTACTGGAAGGGCTGGTCGGGAGCCTGTCCCGGCCGCAGGGCTACCTTACCGGCCTCGTCACGCGCGGCGAGGACCTCACCGCCAAGCGACTGCAGATGCTCAGGGAAGCGTTTCCCGGGATCCGCACGGTCGCCATCATGGGCTCCAACCTCAGCATGTCGCGCGCCGGTTTCGACGAACCGGCGCGGCGGCTTCAGCTCAACATCCTGCAGTTTCCGGTTCATAAGTTCGACGACTATCGCGATGCGGTCGCGGCGATCGCGCGCAGCGCCACCGATGCCGTGCTGGTCGTCGAGGACGCCGACACCGTCACGAACCTGTATGCGTTCGTGCGATTGATAATGGCGACACGCCGGCCCGTCATGTTCAACGCCGATGTTTTCGTCGAAGACCAAGGCTGGGGGCTGATGGCCTACGGCGTGAGCCTGAGGCAGCAATACCGGCGCGCCGCGTACTTCGCCGCGCGGCTGCTCGAAGGCGCGAAGGCTGCCGAGCTTCCCGTCGAGCAACCCACGCGCTACGAGCTCGTCGTCAGCCTTCGCGCGGCACAGGAGTACGGCATTGTGTTGCCGCGCGAGTTCATCTTGCGCGCCGATCGGGTGATCAGATGAACCCGGCGCGCCCGCCTGCCGCGTTAGTCGTCTGCGCGTCATGCGCGTTCGTGGCGGGCGTCGCACGCGCGGGACGGCTGCTCATCGGATTGCTGAGCGTCGGCACAAATCCACTCGACGCGACTTCGACCACTTGGCCGCAGATTTTTCACCAGCCTAGCCGCTCCGAGGGAAACATGGCGGCTTGCCCTGCGGGCGCCGCGCTGGCAAGCTACCGTGGGGCCGAATTCGTGGGCCGGCGGCGCAACGCGAAGAAGGACGGGTCGCGACTGCACTCGCACTGACGAATCAACGGAGGACCCGATGGAAATCAAGCGCATCGACCATTATTCGATCCGTACGCTCGACGTCGAAGCGTCGCGCAAGTTTTACACCGAGATCATCGGGCTTACGGTCGGCCCGCGTCCGGCTTTCCCTTTTCCCGGATTTTGGCTCTATAACGGTATGCCTCCGGTGGACCTGGACCACGCCGGCGGCAACTACGGCATCGTGCACATCATGGGAGTCGATTCCGACGCTCCGAAAGGCCTCATCGACACGCTGGGCTACAAGGACCCCGACACGCTTAAGGGCAGCACCGGCGCGTTGGATCACATCGCGCTTGCCGTCACCGGTCGCGCCGGGATGCTCGAGCGCTGCCGGCGCAGCAACGTGAGCTTTTTCGAACGCACGGTGCCAACCCTTGGATTGCAGCAGGTGTTCATCAAGGATCCCAACGGCGTCACCATCGAGCTCAATTTCCCGGCATCCGAGGCGCCGCAAGCGCAGAACACCGCCGCCGCTGCCGCCTGAGGCGCCGTTGTCCGCCGAAGTCGTAGCCCGTACCGCAGCACCTGTTCTCACGCCCGATGAGGCGTTGCTGCTTGCGCATGCGATGGTGCCGCGGCTCAAGCAGCGCGCTTCCCTTGCCGATGACTTGCGCCGCTGCCCCGACGAGTCGATTCGCGAGCTCAACGAATCCGGCTTGATGCGCGTGCTGCAGCCGCGGCGCGTTGGCGGATCCGAGCTCCCCTGGGTCGTGCTGATCGACGTCGGCTCGGAGCTCGCGCGGGGCTGCGGCTCGACCGCCTGGAACTGGGCAAATTATGCCGTGCATCACTGGATGCTGGCATTCTGGCCGGCCGCTTGTCAGGACGAGATCTGGGGCGCGGATCGCGCGGTACTGATCGCCTCATCGATGGTCTTCCCCGCGGGACGCGCCATGCGCGTCGCGGGAGGTTATCGCTTGAGCGGGCGCTGGCCGTTCTCGAGCGGCGTCGATCCCGCCGCGTGGAACATGCTAGGCGGTATCGTGCGAGGCGAGGGCGAGACGGGCGAGTACCGTATGTTCCTGCTGCCGCGCGAAGACTACGCAGTCGTCGATAACTGGCACGTGATGGGGCTTCGCGGCACCGGTAGCAAGGACGTGGAAGCGAAGGAGGTGTTCGTCCCCGAACATCGCACGCTCTCCGTCGACGTCACGAAAGGCGGCAGTAATCACCCGGGCGCCGCGGCCAATCCGGCGCCGCTGTTCCGGATCCCAATCTTTGCGACGTTTCCCTACATGTTGACCGGCATCGCGCTCGGCATCGCACAAGGCGCCTACGAGATCTGCATCGAGGGCTTGCGCGGACGCGTCGCCCGATATTCCGGCAAGAGCCTTGCCGATATGACCGCTGTGCAGATGCGCGTCGCCGAGGCGGGCGCGTGCATCGACACGGCGCGCCGCGTGATGCGCGATTATTGCGTGACCGCCCAGGCGATGGCGGAGCGAAACGAAGTGCCAGACCTGCTGACGAAGGCGACGTGGCGCCGCGACGGTGCGTTCTCGGCGGGGCTGTGCGAGCGCGCGGTCGACGTTCTGTTCAAGGCCGGTGGCGGCGGCGCGCTATTCGACGACCACCCGCTGCAGCGGGCGTTTCGCGATGTACACGCGGCGACCGCACACATCTCGATGATCTGGGAGCCGCAAGCGACGACCTTCGGCCGCGTCGCGCTGGGGCTGCCCTGCGATAATCCGACGCTTTAGGACACGACGTCGTTCCCGCGGCCTTTAGTCCGGTCCGGTCCACCCCGGCCTAGCCGTTCCGTCTGATCGGGGGACACACCCCGCATGCCACCATGACCGCCCATCCCGGTTCACCGGGCGCAGGGGGAAGGCATGACGGTAGTGGGGCAGGCCACGGCGAACGGCCCGGCGCCGTACCGTCGGCCCGCTAGCGCTTGCCATCGTGGGCGGCTTGCGCCGGATGCCAAGTGGCGTTGCCATTCCTACCCCGTCGACCCAGGAAAGTGCCTCAGCGCAGCGCGAGACTGCGGGTCTGCGCCGCTCCATCGCCGGTTTTCCTATCCTTAGGAAGCCGATCAAATGCCCAGGGTGGGCTCATCGCGCGCTTCTTCTGATTGGTATGATCGATGCTTTACGCATGCTTCAGTCCAATCTTCCAGAGCCTGCGATGAACGGACAGTCGGTATCGGTCGATGTGAAATGAGGTCGCATGGTCATGGGCGATCACGCGCCCTTGGCATAGGCATGTGCAGACTCGGGGCAAGCAGGGGAGAGCGCTAGAAATGGACGTGACAAGCTGGCGATGGATCGACTTGCGGACGTTGGCGGGCCACGTCTGGTTGCTGATACAGCTACTGCTGGTCGCGGCCGTGATGGATCGGTTCGTTCTGGTCAACGAAGCGTTCCGGGATGTCTTCCTGCTGATGTGCGGTGGCTTCGTCATCAACGCGGCTCTGCCGTTGTCGGCGCGTCCGGCGTTTTTCCTCGGGCTCTCCATAGCAGGGATCGTTCTCGTGCTTGGAGCCGCAAACGCGGCCTGGTTGCTTTCACTCGGCCTACTTCTGATCGGCATTTGCCATCTTCCGATGCGCCTCCGGGTCCGGATCGGCGTGTTGGCGGCGGTCGCGATCCTCTTTTCGATCATGCGATTCTCGTCGTGGCACCTGTATCCTTCGATTGCGAAGCATTTCGGCCCGCTGGTGCGTCCGGAATCGATGCCGTGGTCCCCGGCCATCTGGCCCGTTCTCGGCTCGATGTTCATGTTTCGGCTTGTCTGCTACCTGCACGACTTGCAGTACGCGAAGCAGCCAAAGAGCGTGATTCACACGCTGGGCTACTTCTTCATGCTGCCCAACGTATGCTTTCCGCTGTTCCCGGTCGTCGACTACAAGAATTTCCGCCGCGGCTACTACAACACCGATCCGGTCGAAATCTATCAGCGCGGAGTGCTGTGGATCGTTCGAGGCGTTATCCAGCTGATCCTCTATCGCGTCGTGTATTTCCATCTGGTGATCGACCCCGCCAGCGTGGACGGAATCGGGACCTTCATTCAATACAGCCTCGGAGCGTTCCTGCTCTACCTCCAGGTGTCAGGGCAATTCCACCTCGTCGTCGGTACGCTGCTCCTCTTCGGATTCAATTTGCCCGAGACGCATCACCTCTATTACCTGGCAGCCAGCTATACGGACTTCTGGCGGAGGATCAATATCTACTGGAAGGACTTCATGCTGAAGATCTTCTACTATCCGGTCCTCTTTCGATTGCGCAAGCTCGGCCCGACGATCGGGCTGATCGTCGCGACGATAATCGTTTTCGCGCTCACCTGGCTGTTGCACATGTGGCAGTGGTTCTGGATCCGGGGATCGATACTCTTCGAGGCCCACGACGCGCTGTTTTGGGGGTTGTTGGCGATGCTGGTCGTCGGCAACGCGGTATGGGAGATGCGGCACGGCCGGGATCGGGGGTTGGGCCGGCAGGTCGTCGGTTTCTATCAAGCGCTGTCCGTGGCATTCAGCACGGCCGCTACCTTCATCACGATCTGCTTGCTTTGGTCCCTGTGGTCCAGCGGTTCGCTCGGCCAGTGGTTATCCATGGTTGCCCGCACGGGCTACGGATTCGCCACCATCATTGCGAGCATCCTGTTGTTCCATGGGGCCGCGGCGGTGGCGGCGATCATGGGACGCCGACGCTTTCCGGCCGATGCGAAGCCCAGCGCGCCGAGGAATGCGCGGATGAACCTGACGATGACCGGAGCCAAGTGCACGGTCCTCCTCGTGGGCGTCCTGGCGGTCACGCATTCAGCGGTGATCGGCAGCCTTTCGCCGCAATCCGCAAACGCGATGGATGTGGTGGTAAACGGCGGGTTGAGCTTCGATGACCGCGTCCAACTGGAGATCGGGTACTACGAAGACCTCGTTGCCGGAAATCGCCACAACGCCGAGCTCGGGGACCTCTATTCCAAGAGGCCTGCGGACTGGGGGAGTTTCGTGGGAGACGTGAGAACACGCGCTTTCGTGGATCACTCGTATGTCCCCGGTTCCAAAGGCATGTTCAAGGGGGCGATGGTGGAGATCAACCGGTGGGGCATGCGGGGTCGCGACTACGAGTTGACGAAACCGGAGAACACGATACGTATCGCCTTCCAGGGCACGTCACACGTGTTCGGCTCCGGTGTCGACAACGACTCGACTTTCGAATCGATCATGGAGCGCAAGTTGAACGAGCGCGTGTCCGGCACGGGCGGCCCACGGTACGAACTGCTCAACTTCGGGCGCGGCGGGATGGTCCCCGTGCACCAACCTTACATACTCGCCGACGCCGTTGTGCAGTTCAAGCCCGACGTATTGATCTACGTGGGGCACTGGCAGGACGCGACACGTGTAGCGCAAAGACTGGCCCGCTACGTCAAACGCCGCGTTGAAATGCCGCCTGCGCTGGCGGCGCTCATCGACGCTTCCGGCGCCAATGCGAACATGGAGTTGTCCAGCATAGAACAGCGACTTCGCCCGTTCGGCGAGACGATACTGCGCTGGGCATACAGGGAAATGATAGCCATCTGTCGTGCACAGGGCATTACTCCCGTGTACGTGCTGTTGCCGATGACCTATCAGAACCTGACTTCGAGGAACGTCATCGACGACGTGAAATTGGCAAGCGATGCAGGATTCGTGACGATCAGCCTGACGGACGTGTATCGCGGCCACCGGACCAAGGATCTCCAGATCGCGGCGTGGGATGATCATCCGAACGTACTGGGGCATCAGCTCATTGCCGAGGCGCTCATCAGGGAATTCGAGAAGCACGGCGAATGGTTGCTCGCGGCCAATGGATCCGCCAAGTGAAACAGTGATAGCGGGCGTGGCGCTGGTTTGGCTCGCGGGCACCTGCGCATTGCTCGCGCTCGTCTTTCGCAAGGCGCTGGCCGATGCGTGGCGCGAGCCGGTGCTGCGCGCGCCGGTGTTGATCCTCGAGAGCGACGACTGGGGTTACGGACCGGTCGAGCAGGCGCAGCGATTGGAACAGATCGCCGAGCTCCTCGCAGGCTTTCGCGACTCTGGCGGGTCGCATCCGGTGATGACTTTGGGCGTGGTATTGGCGGGGCCCGATACCGGCCGCATTCGCGCCGACGGATGCCGGGTCTACCATCGTGTGTTGCTCGCCGATTCGCGCGTGCGCCGGTGCGCGACGTGATGCTGCGCTGGGCGGAGCGCGGCGTTTTCGCCTTGCTGCACGGCATTGAGCACTACTGGCCGGGATGCCTCATGCACGCGGCGGCGACCGATGAACGGATTCGCGACTGGCTCACCGGAACGCCGTTTCCCCGCACCGAAGCACTTCCCTCCGCGCTGCAGAGTCGCTGGATAGACGTGACCCGTTTGCCATCGCGACCCTCCCGATCGACGACGTGATCGCTGCGGCGACCGAAGAGATCAGGACCTTTGCCCATAGCTCAAATCCTCGCTTTCGAGTACTTGCGGGGCGTACCGAGCGAGCAGATTCTCCTCGGAGACGAGCCGCTTCCCGTCGGGGAGTTTCCCGCGCGCAAGCTCCATCTGGACGTAGCGGCTGAGATCGCGAGCGCTCGTCCACATGCCGCCCTGCGGGCGAAACGGAACGACCGAGTAATTGAGATCCATCCGCGCTCGCGACAGGTTGCCGTCGATGTCATCGGCGTGCGGCCGCGCGTAATTGCCTTTCTGCGCGCGAACGAAGTCAAAAGTCGTGTTCCTCATGCCGAGCGGTACGAACACTTTTCGGCGCATGGCCTCGTCGTAGGCCGCACCCAGTTCGCGCTTGCGTCCGACGAGCGTCGCGCCGATATTGCCCGCCGCGGCGGCCATCAGGTTGCTGTATTGATAGACTTCGCCGAACTTGTTCGTGGGCTGCATGGTGCCGAGCAGCGCCAGGGAAGATGCCGGCGTAGCGCGCCGGAACTCGAAAATCCACTCCAGGTCCTGCCGCGGCATGCCCGTGCACGCGCATACGAGGTGCTTCACAAGCACTCGACGCGTGGTGTCGGCATCCACGAGCGTCGCCCCGGCGCAGGCCGGGGCCCAATTTCGGCCAACTCATCGCGCACGTCGCAACTTGGATCCCAGCCACAGCCTGCCCCGGCGAAGGCCGGGGCAGGGATGACCAGCTACATCCCCAGGTACAGCTTGTGCACCAGCTCGTTATTGGAGAGTTCGTCGCGGGAAGCGCCTTCGTACTCGATCCTGCCGTGGACAATCACGTAGCCGCGGTCGGCGATCCGGATCGCCTGGTGGAAATTCTGCTCGGCCATGAGCACCGTGAGGCGATAGCGATCCTTGAGCTCGCGGATCTTGTCGATGGTGTGCACGACCAGGATCGGCGCCAGCCCGACCGAGGGCTCGTCGATCAGCAGGATCCTGGGCGCGGTCATGAGCGCGCGCGCCAGCGTGAGCATCTGCTGCTCGCCTCCGCTCATGCTGCCGGCAAGCTGCGCGCGGCGCTCGGCCAGGATGGGGAAGGTCTCGAAGCAGAACGCCAGGTTTCGTGCAATGGCGGCGCGGGCGGTGCGCCGATACGCGCCGAGCAAAAGGTTCTCCTCCACCGTAAGGCGCGCGAACAACCGCCGGCCCTCGGGTACGAGCGTAATCCCGAGATCGACGATGTCTTCCGGGGCCATGCCCGCAAGGTCGTGCTTGACGCCTTCGATCATCGCGGTGACGCGGCCGGCGCTCGGGCGCACGATGCCCATGATGCATTTCATGAGCGTGCTCTTGCCGTTGCCGTTGGCACCGAGGAGCGTGACCGTCTCGCCGTCGTTCACGGTCAGCGAGATGCCCTCGAGCACCCGCACCGAGCCGTAGCCCGCGGAAAGCCTGTCGACCTGGATGCTATTGGCCAAGGTAAGCGGTAACCACTTCCATGTTGCTCGCAACGGCCTGCGGATCGCCGTCGGCGATCTTTCGGCCGGCGACAAGCACGGCTACGCGTTCGGAGAATTTCATGACCGCGCGCATGACGTGCTCGATCATGATGACGGCCACAGCTTGCTGCTTGAGCCCGGAAAGCAGCACGAGGATGTCGTCGACTTCCGATGCCGAGAGTCCCGCCATCGCCTCGTCCGAGATCAGTAGCTTGGGCTTCGCCGCCATCGCGCGCGCAAGCTCGAGTTTCCTCATGTCGACCTGGGTGAGGCCTCTCGACATTGCATTAACCTTGTCGCCGAGCCCCACCTGCTGGAGGATGTGCAGCGCTTCGTCGGTGACCTGACTCTTCGAAAGCTTCTCGTGCTGCCTTGCCGCGTACACCAACGGAATGCGCAGGTTATCGAGCACCGACATGCTGGCAAACGGCTTGGGAATCTGAAAGCTGCGCGCCAATCCCAGTCGCGTTCGGCGGTGCGCCGGTTCCTTGCCGATATCGCGTCCTTCGAAACGGATATCGCCCTCTTCGTTGCGCAGCGTCCCCGAGATGCAGTTGACCAGCGTACTCTTGCCCGAACCGTTGGGTCCGATGAGGCCGAGCCGCTCGCCCGGTCGCACGACCAGATCGACCTTGTCGAGCGCGGTGAAGCCGCCAAAGCGCTTGGTGACGGCCAAGACTTCCAGGAGCGGCCTGCTCAGAACGTCTGCCACTAGCGTTTCCTCCGCCGCCGCCAGGCTTCGACCCAGCCCATGATGCCATCGGGTGCGAGCGTGACGAACACGACCAGCAGCACGCCGACGATAAGCAGGTTCCAGGCCGACGAAATCGTGACCTGGACCACTTGCTGCACGGTGCCCAGGAGCACCGCGCCGATCACGGGCCCGACCCAGCTCATCATGCCGCCGATCAGCGGCATGGCGATGCTGTTGACGGCGTAAGACAAATTGAATGCCGCACTCGGCTCGACGTACGACAGGTAATAGGGAAACGTCGTCCCGGCCATGCCCATCAGCGCGCCACTAATCGTCGCGGAGAAGATCTTGAGCCGCAGCGTCGGCACGCCTGCGCACTCCGCGGCAAGCTCGTCGTCGCGTATCGCTGCGAGGCCGCGTCCGATAGTCGACGTTTCGATCGCGCGTGCGACCACCAGCGCCAGCGCGGTCATCAGCACCATCGCCGAGTAGAGCAGGTGGATGTAGCGCGGCAGCCCGAACGGTATGTCGCGCGGCTGCAGGATATAGGCGCCGCGTGCTCCACCCACGTAGTCCCAGTTCACGACAAAGGTATACAGCACGACCGAGAGGGCGAGCGTGGCGATCGCAAAAAAGACGCCGCGCAAGCGCAGCGTGAGATAGCCCACCGCGAGTCCGAGCAGGCCCGCGGCCAGCGTGCCCGTGACGATCATCACGAAGAGCGGCGCATGGAGCGCCTTGTAGAGGAAAACCGTGGAGTAGGCGCCGGTCGCGAAGAACGCCGCAGAGCCGAAGTTCACGTAGCCGGTGTAGCCGCCCAGAATATTCCATGCGGTCGCGAGGATGATGAACTGCAACACCGTGTACGCCGCGGAGAAGAAGTAATCGTTGAGGATGAGCCGGCTCGCAGCGACGATCGCGAGGGCGATCGCGAACGCGACGACGGCGAAGTTCCGATTGGTCATCGGCCGAGCAGTCCGGAAGGCTTGAAGGCGAGCGCCGCCAGCAGCAGTCCGAAGGAAACCGCGGGCGCCCACGACGGGCCGAAGAACGTGGAGGTAAACGACTCGGCGAGCCCCAGCACGAACGCGCCGAGCAGCGTACCCCAGATCGAGCCCATGCCGCCCAGCACGCAGACCGCAAACACCAGGCCGATGTACTCGCGCCCGATCGCCGGCTGCACCGGCTGAATGACGATCAGGAACGCGCCTGCCACGCCGGCGGTCGCGATCGAGAGCGCAAACGCAAACTCCTTGACGCGGGTCGGATTAACGCCCATCAGGCGCAGCGCGAGCTGGTCCTGTGCCACGGCGAGCACGGCGCGACCGAAGAAGGTATGCGACAGGAAGAGCTGCACGCCGACGACCATCGTCACCGACACCAGGAACGGCACGACCAGGCGCATAGGAAAATCGACCGCGCCGAGCCTCCAGGTCGTCTCCGAGTAGGCGGTCTGCACCATGCGGTAATCGACGCCGAAGATCAGTACCAGCGCCACTTCGGTGATAAACAGGATGCCGAAGAAGAACGCCAGTCCGCGCAGCGACTCCTGCCCGCGTTTTTCGAAGCACAGGTAATAGATACGGTAGAGCAGCATCCCGAGCGCGAAAAACAGCGGCGACACCACGACCGAGACCGCGATCGGATCGATCCCCATCCGGTCGTTGACGATATAGGCGATGTACGAGCCGAGGATGATGAACGCGGGATGAGCGATGTTGACCACGTCGAGCATCCCGAACGAGATCGAGATGCCGACGCTCACGGCCGCGTAGAAGCCGCCGAGCAACAGCCCGGCGATGATGGCGTTGAGCACCAACGCCGTCGGGAATTCCATCGTGGACGACGGCGCCGTGCTTCGAAAGCCGGCGCCGGTCCCTATTTCTTGTTGTCCTGGTACGGCGCCTTGACCGTACCGGTCGCGTAGCTCGCGGGGTACAGCACGGTAACCTTACCCGGTTTCATCCACTGCTCGAGGTCGTTGCCGCTGATGCTGTTGTACTGCACGGTCAACATGCGCGGTATGGACCATTCCCCGTTCTTGGCGAAGCGGACTTTGCCGACGTACGTGTCGAACTCGTAGCTGTGCATGTAATCGGCGAGCTTCGCCTGGTCGAGCCCGCCCGTCGCCTTGATCGCCTGCTCGAGGACCTGCATCATCGCGTAGGCATACGGCGGCAGATAGAAGCCGAGCGGGTCGACGCCTTCCTTGATGGCGCGCCCCTGGTACTTGACGAGGAATTGCTCGAGGAACGGAAACTTCCCGGCGACGTCCGGCGCATAGGCCTCGTAATTGACAATTCCGTTCAGCAACGGCCCGAGCTGCGTCTTGAGTGCGGCGAATTGCGGACCGACGAGTCCACCGCCGAACATCCTGGCCTTGAGGCCGACTTCGTTCGCGGCGCGCACCATCCCGGCCGAGTCCGGCGGGTAGGAGGCGAGGAAGACGAGATCGGGATTGGTCGCCTGGATGGCACGCACGATCGGCGAGAAGTCGACAGTGTTGGGCGGATAGGTCTTGTCGTAGACCACCTTCAGCCCCGTCCGCTTGACCTGCGCACGCGCGCCTTCCAGCGCCAACGCCGGGTACTCGGCATCTGCGCCCACGAGGGCGACCGTCTGCGGTTTGGGATTGAGGCTCATCGCCGTATCGAAAAAGCCCTGCGTCCAGCCGATTGCGGGTTCCGGCCCCGCGGGCATGATCTGGAAGTAGCGGTCGTAGTTGAATTTCGAGTTGACGTTAAGTCCGAAGAGCGCCATGAAGGCCATGTTTCGCTGCATCACGATCGGCATCGCGGGAGCGATGACATTGGTGCCGTAACCCGACACGAGCAGATCCACCTTGTCGACGTCGAGCAGCTTGTTGTAGATGCTGGGCACCGTCGAGGGGTTGGTCTGGTCGTCGTAGTAGACGAGCTCCACCTTGCGGCCGAGAAGCCCGCCCTTGGCGTTGACGTCCTCGGCCCAGATCTGCATCGAGATCAATGCCGCCTTGCCGTTGCCCGCGAGCGGGCCGGTGAGGCTCATGCCGAAGCCGATCTTCAACGGCTGCTGCGCGTGCACCGGAGCAACGAGCGCAAGCGAGAGGGCGACAAGCCCCGTCGAGAGCCACCCCATCAGTCTGTTCATTTTCTCCTCCTTATAAGTTTGACAGATGCTTACACGGCGCTTTCCACGCTGTCAATCGACGCCTTCGCGCGACAGCGCCGCGCCAGGCGCGAGCGTGATCGGCCAGCGAATGCGTCGCCCCGCTTATTGACGTAACTGAGCGAGGACTCAGGCTCCTACGCGTCATTTTTCGCGTTCACCGGCACCTGGGTGCGGAACCAGTCGAGAATCTGCTCGCCGGTCCAATGCAGAACGCCGGGCTTGCCGAGGACATGACGATACAGCCGCTCGAGATAGCCGATGCGGTGCGGGACGCCCGAGATATAGGGATGGAGGCTGATCGCCATGACGCGGCGTGCCACCGCACTCTCCTCGTAAAGGCGATCGAAATGATCGCTGCCGCGGCGCAGCATCTCCTCGGCCGAATGATGCTGCACCACCATCATCGCGATGTCGTTCACCTCGACCGTGTAAGGCACCGAGAGCACCGGACCGTGTGCGGTGGCGACGTAGACCGGCTGATCGTCGAGCACCCAATCGGCGACGTATTCGATACCGGCTTCGGCGAGGTGATCGATGGTATCGAAGGTTTCTGTCAGGCCGGGGCTCTCCCAGCCGCGCGGGGCCTTGCCGGAAAAGGCGCGAATCGCCTCGATCGTATCCGCGATCGCCGCGCGCTGGTCGTCGACCTTGTGCATCGGCTCCTGTTGCCAGCCGTGACCCATGAACTCCCACCTTGCGTCCTTCGCCGCCTGTGCGATGCGCGGATAGTTGCGGCACACCACACCGTTGATCGCGAGCGTGGGTGTCACGCCGAATTTCTGCAGGCAGTCGAACAGCCGCCAGAAGCCTACCCGCATCCCGTACTCGTGCCAGGCCCAGTTCGGCAGGTCGGGCAAGAGCGGCTGCCCCATCGGCGGCGACAGCACGGTGCGCGGCATCGGTCTCTCGATGCCCCAGTCCTCGACGTTGACGATGGTCCACACGACCATGCGCGCGCCTCCGGGAAGTGCAAGCGGCGGGCGGTCGACGATGGCCGAATAGGGCACGCGCTCGCGCGGTGTACGTGGCGCCGTCATTTGTCGTCATTCCCGCGCAAGCGGGCGTAGCCCGGGTTGAGCGCGGAGCGCGATACCCGGGATCCCGGGGTTCGCTCGCGCTCACCCCGGGCTACGACGTGCAATTCAATGTCGTGCAGAACCGGATCGCTTTCGCGCGCGACCTCGTTCTCGATCAGTGCGCCGCAACCCGGACAGAAGAATTGGCGGAACACGGGCGTATCGTCAATGTAGCGCCGGTAGTCGCCGATGTTCGGGTTCGCAGTGCTGATGTCGGACTCGCGCCGCACGCAGTGATCCTTGTAATTGTCGCGCAGGGGCCCCAGATCGGCCGCACATTTGGAGCAAGCGAGGCGTAAACCGCCCTTTTCGCGGCGCAGGTCGAGATTGTCCGTGACGCGCAGGACCCGTTCGCCGTCGAGCTGCGCAACGCCGCCGTCTTTCCTGCGGTTTGCTTCGCGGCGGCCGTTGCGCAGCAGTCGCGTCGCCGCGGCGTCGACGATACCTTCGGCCGTGATCACGACACCGTAGATTTCGCGCGCCGCCGCGATCGACACCGAGCGGTGGTCGATCACGTCTTCGCGGACCTTCTCCGGCTCGCGTTCGAGGGGATCGCCGAAACCCCCAGCCGCCGACCAGATGACAGCATAGACGTCCCCGGTTTGCTGCTGGAAGTTCTCCTGGCGGAGCTGCAGCGTGACTTCCTCACCGTTCACCTCGGCAATGTCCGCCGGCATGTTGCGTGCGGCAAAGCGTTCGACGATGTCGGTTTCGCGCTTGAACTTGTACACGTTGGTCGTCGCCGGATAACCGCCCATCATCCCCGGCGAGGTCGGGATGGCGTTGCCGGAGGACAAGGTATCCTGCGTGATGACGTCGGTGTGGTGAGGAATGAAGCACGATTCGGCCGAGAGCCCGCCCCGATAGCGTCCCGCGCCTCCGGAGTCGATCACTTCCTTGCGGTACAGGAACAGCAGCGGGAAAGTCTGTTCCGTGTGCTCGACGTTGGGCAGCTTGCAGATCGGCGTGCGCGACTGGCCGCCGGTCGAGATCCCGTCGCCGGTGGCGAACGCGCCGATCGCCCCGCCGATCGGATCGACCAGGATGTAGCCGTAAGGTTCGCCCCACTGGTCGATCCCGCGGAAGATCGTCGCCGGCCATTGGCTCGTACCGCCGATGCACATGATGACGTTGCGCATCTCAGGGTCGCTGTGGATCATCTTGGAGAGCGCGTTGTAAGCGGGCTACACCGAAATCTCCATCGCCTGGATCGGCGCCGTGGACACCGACGCGGGGAAATTCGCGCAGTTGAACGTTCCCGTAGTCGGGTCGAACTCGACATGGCGCAGCGCTCCCGCGATGCAGAAGTACTGGTCCCAGCACAGCAGCTCGTTCAGCGCCACCATGATCGAACCGCGCCAGCCGGAGTAGGTGGCGTTCATCGCTCCGGTCTGCGGCGCCGTGCCCTCG
>WNFV01003361.1_pt1 | contig 28246 bp, 30 predicted proteins | sample 5400101 | NCBI WGS metagenome assembly WNFV01 (sample SAMN13153361, study PRJNA577476) | soil metagenome | isolation source: 115 cm soil or saprolite under grassland replicate 1 | place: USA:California | collected 2016-06-15
GGCACAATCGCATAGCGCCAGCTCGCGCCCAGCCACTCCTGCAGCACATTCGCCGCAAGATTCCCCAGCACACCATTGATCACGGCCAGCACGGCCAGCACCGTCCAGCCAAGCAGGGCAGCGCGGCGTGGTCGCATGTTATGCCTCCTGTGCCGGGTAATATGCTGTCTCGGCCATCGCCGCGCCCGTCGTTCGAATCGTGTGAAACGTGTGGGGATACGAAAGTATTGGCTGCGCTGTCGGCATACTCATCCTGACAGATGCAGCACGACGCCCCTTGCTCGGGAACTGCGAGGGATGTATAATAGTGCTGCACCGCAAAAAGGCGAACCACGAAACCCACCGCGTTGCTGATCAGGCGCAGGTGGGTTTTGTGCATATGAGCGCAGTATAGCACGGCAGCCCGCATCTCTACAATGGGAAGTGCAAACGAGCAGGGATAGTCTTTTTCTTGCGCCCTACCCCAAATCCATGCACCCCAGTGCCAGCACCACGGTGGGCATAGAAATCGCGCGATCTGCATCGAAACCGCGCGATCCGTTGCTAATCTATCGGTTTCTACGAATTCCGTATCCGGCACTGGAGTGCGGCACAATAAAACAGACCGACCGAACCATTCTCAGGTTCGGCCGGTCTGTTGTGTGGTGGAGATGGGGGGAGTCGAACCCCCGTCCAGAAAAGTTAGCCGCAGATTTACTACAAGCTTAGTTCGTTGTTTAATGTCGCTCGCGGTCACACAACGTACAAGGCAACCTTTGAGCCGGCCCGCTTATCTTAACCCGGCCTAGCAGGCGGTCCACCGGGAGCAGCCCGACTGTTGACGCTCGACCCCACTCCATCGGGCTGAGAGTGGGCGAACGGGCTACTAGTTAGGCAGCCATGGCCAGCATGTTACCACGCTGAGCCAGTTTGTTTGTGTTGGCAGTTAATGCCGTTGCCCCTTTAACGAGACTGGGCGGCTCGGCTTGCAACCTACGACGTCCTCCCCTGTCGAAGCCAGTCATCCCCATGACGCCCGATATTATACCAGATCGAGTAGCCAGCGTCAACGCACGATTACTGCTCGCGAACGATCTCATCGCGTACGAACACCTGGTCGTCGTGTACATCCACCGGCAGGCGGGCCATGTTTTGCGGCTGCTCGCCACTTTGTAGGCCGTCGAGGTAGCGGCCGTCGGGGGTGTAGCGCGCCCCCAAGCAGCTGACATCCTGGAAGAGGCCGGCCTGCTCATCCCAGTACAGAAAGCAGCCCGAGAGCGTGTCGACGCCCAGCAGTGCGATCCAGCCGCCGGCGCCGTCGTGGCGCACATAGATAAGGTCTTCACTCATCGTCTGGTCGCGGCGCTGGATCAACGTGCTGGTCTTGAGCCGCGACACTTCAAAGCGACGCTGCTTCTGATCAGCGTAATCGGCGACCTTGCCGACCGGAATCGCTGGTGACTGAAGCGTCAGCAATCGCAGGCCAAATAGCCCACAGAAACCGAGGAATACAGCCAGCGCCAGCGCGAAGATGATCAGCGCACGGCGTTGGCGGCGCTGCTCGATCGCGATTTGAATGGAGCGTTCGCGTAGCATACTTCTTAATTGTAGATTGCAGATTGCAGATTGCGGTCAGCAGTTGGCAGTCAGCAGTTGACAATGGGCAGTCGATACAGATCACTCAGTCCTCAGTCCTCGTCCCTCAGTCCTTGTCACTTTTCCGCGCCACAACCAGGAGTAACTCACTCTCAGCGCTGTAATCATCGAGCTCATACGAACCGTACAGCCCATCCAGCGCGAAGCCGGCGCGCGCCAGCAGGTGCTCCAGCTCGTAGCGATACAGCCAGCGCATGGTGAAGGGCAGCGTGCCGCGGCTTACCCGACCCTCGGCATCGATCTCGTCGTAGATAAAGGTGACGTGGCTGAGCTGCGCGGCCATGTCGACATGCTGTGCGACGAACTTCTGGACGCGCGTGCCGTCGGCCAGCGTGAAGCGCTTATCCAGCGCCAGCGCGCCGTGCTGCTCGGCCAGCGTGCGTGGGTCGGGGTTAAACAGGTCGATCGCCAGCAGCCCACCCGGCCGTAGCGCGGCGTGGATGTGTTCCAGCGCGGCCAGCTGGTCGGCGATGTCGGCCAAATGCATGAACGAGTTAATCGCCACGATCGCCAGCCCGAACGGCCCGCGCACCGCGCACTGGCGAATGTCGGCCTCCAATAGCTGCACGCGCTCGCTCAGATTGGCCGCCGCCAGCCGCTCGCGCGCCAGGCTGAGCATCGCGCCCGACACATCTACGCCGGTCATGCGTAGCCCGGCGCGCGCCAGCGGCAGCAACAGCCGCCCGCTGCCGCACATTACTTCCAGCACCGGGCCGCCCGTGCGCTGCGCCAGCTCCCGGTAGAACGGCAGATCGTCATCGACCGCGCCATAATCGGCATCGTAATAGCGCGCGAAGGCATCGAACTGGCTCATGGCAGAATGAAACCGGCCAGCAGCAGCGCCGCGCCGGCCAGCAGCAGCACGCCGACAATCCCGAGCGCTACGATCTTGGGGTTGATCACCGGCTCGAAGCGTGGCGCGCTCGGCAGGCGCTGGTCGCCGCCGGCCGGGCGATACGGTTGCGGCACAGTTGTGCTCGGCGGCATGCGCGGCGCCGCTGGCCCAGCGAACGGCGGCATGGGCGCGTTACCAGTCGGCAGCCTGGTGTCGCTCTGGCTGCGGCGTGAGCCACCCAGCGAGCGTACGACTGAGACCAGAATGCTCAGCGCCACCAGGCCGCCGATCAGCATCGGCAGCAGGTTCGATGGCAAATTGACCACGCCACCCAGCGCGCCGCGCAGCAGGTTCAACAGCGGGCCGCCGGCGACCACCAGAATAAAGATCAGCCAGCCGATCGCCGAGCTCCAGCTGGTGCCGCGCTTCTTGTTGTTCTCTTGCATAGGTTACTTCCTTAGGTGGGGTATTCTAGCATATTTCTCTGGAGGAAAGTACTTTTCTTTTAAGCTGTCGTTCGTTTTTCGCTCGTAAAGCGAAAAACGAACGACAAAAGGAATAAGAACTAATGTTGTCAAGGTATGCCTGCATGCTGCACGACCAGCAGCAGCCCCGCGCGCAGTGAAACAGAGCCAGGCGGCGCCAGCAGCACGTTGCTGACGCCGCGCGCACGCTCGTAGCTCAAGCTTGCGTCGTCGAGCGGGTAGCGCAGCCCTTTGGTGGTGACGCCGTGCGCGTCGCCGGCCAGCGGTAGCAGCGAGACCGTGTCGCCGGCCTGGCCTTCCAGCACGGCCGCGTCGCGCACCAGAAACAGCGTCTGGCCGTCGGCCAGCAGCCGCGTGCGCCGTTCACGCAATTCCGGCAGTGCCAGCAGCGCGACATTCGCCAGAGTGTGATCCCAGCGCCCGCCCAGCGCGCCCAGGATATCGATCGCGGTCGCGCCGGTGGCGGCGGCGTACAGCAGCGCCAGCTCCAGGTCGGTCTCGTCCTTCTCGCGCGGGAAGCGCCGCAGCGCGATCCCATGCGCCTCCAGCTCGGCCAGGCCGGTGGCGTCGATCGAGTCCATATCGCCGATCGCCACATGCGGCACGATTCCGGCGCGCAGCAGCGGCAGCGCCCCGCCGTCGGCGGCGATCAGCAGATCGGCCGCGCGGATGTGCTCCTGATATGGTGCAATGTCCAGCTCCGGCGCGCTGGCGACGATCACGGCGTACATCAGAATTGCGGATTGCAGATTGCAGATTGTATAGGACGTACGCACAAAGCAGTTTTAGCCTGCGGCAGCATAGTACTTTCCGTTTTTGTGTGTCGTTTTTTCGCCCGGCGGGGCGAAAAAACGACACACAAAATGTGAGAAGTTCATGTCCTTTAGCATGACTCGCGCCGGAAACTTTTCAATTTTTCATTTTCAATTTTCAATTTCACCATCCTAGCACCTCCCACCCACGCTCGTCAATCGCGCCGGTTCACCCCCGCCCCCCACAGCTCTTCCCAGCCGGCAGCGGCATCTTCGTCGGGGTGCCACAGCTCGGTCAGGTCACGGGCGCGCAGCAGCTGGCTGGCGGTGGTCGAAATGAAGGCTATTCTGCGCAGCCGCCGGCTGGGCAGCGGCGCCGGCAGCGCCAGCAGCGGCCCGATCGCGAAGCGATAGTAGCGCGCGAGCGCGCGCGGGTGGCCGGCCTCCTCGGGCAGCAGCGTAGCGCGGGTGACAATGCTGACAGCGCGCACCTCGGCCAGATAGCGCACCGCCCAGCGCTCGGCGCCGAACACCGCCGTCTGGTAGAACGCCAGGTACTCGGCGTGCAGCGCGCGCGGCGCCCGCGCCAGCGGGATGCGATACCAGCCCTCGTCGCGCGCCGCCGCCAGGTCGCGTTGGCGCGTGATCACCGCGACCAGGATGCGAGCGTTGGGATCGATGTCATCCATCTGAGACCACACTGTGTTCCGTTGAGAGCAACAATGAGATTCTTCCCTGCGGCAGCAATGTACTGCTCATTACATGTGTTGTTCGTTTTTTCGCTCTACGAGCGAAAAAACGAACAACAAAATAAAGATAAAGTACCGCCGTGTAAGTCCTAGCATTGATGAATCGCTTACCAAACCAGCGCCGCAACCTCCGGCGCATAGCGCCCCAGATCCTCGCGCAGCCGCAGCAGCGCCAGGTCGGCCGCCTTGGCCTCCAGCATAATGTCGAACGACGGCAGGCCGCGCGCCGCGGTAAGCAATGCGGTAAACTCAAATGGATTGACATAATCAGCGTGCTGACCGGCCTGCGGCGCCAGCACCTGCCGAGCCTGGCCGCGCCGATCCGGCAAAACGTGCGCCTCGGTGCGCTGGGTGCTGAAGTGAATTTTCGGCCGCACACCGCGCGGCCATGTCGCCAGCGCCAGCCCGAGCGCCTCGCACAGCGGAATGCGCGACCGGTTGTTGATCTGATGATGCAGGGTATCCAGCACCACCGGCGCGCCGGTGATCTGATGCAGGCGCAGCAGATCGGGCAGATCGAAGCTATTCTCATCCGGCTCGATCACCACGTGCCGGCGCGTACATTCCGGCAGGCGCTCGTAGCGCGCGGCAAAGCGAAAGCGGGCTGCCGCGCCATCGCCGTGTGCGCCGCCCACGTGTAGCACCAGCACCGCCTCCGGCCCAGCCCCCAGCGCGTCGAGCAGCTGTGCTCGCACGATCACGTCGGCCGCGCCGCGCTCGGCGACCGCCGCATCCGGCGCGGCGAGCGTCACATGCATGGGCAGGTGCATGCTCAGGCGGATGCCGTGCTCGCGCGCCAGCGCGCCGGTCTCAGCCAATAGGTCGCCACACTCGTCGAGCTGCCGCGCGAAGGCCGGGTGGCGCGCGTCGGTTAGGTAGGGCGCCAGGTCGTCGGCTAGCCGGTAGCAGCCGATCTGCTGCTCGGCCAGGTAGGCCAGCACCTCGCGCACCAGCAGCAGGCTGACGCTCAGGTGCGGCGCGTGCTCGGCCCGCCGCCCATCGCGCGCGCGTAAGCCAGCCTTGCCGAGGATTCGCACTGCCACGCCCAGCCGAATCATCACGCCCTCCCTACACGATATCAGTACCGTTATAGTGTAGCACAAGTTGGCGAGTGTGACAAGTCAGATCTTGACTCTCGCGCTCCGGGCTGCTATACTCAGCGCCAATCGGAACGATCAGCGAGCCAGCAATGCGCATACGCATGGAACAATTCGAGCAGCACCAACCGCCGGGCCATGGGTCTGGTTGAGCTTTGCTTGTCTCTACACGCCGAGGCTGACAGGCCGCTTTACCAAATCCCTGGTAGGGCGGTTTTTGTTTGGCCGTATAATACTTCTTTCGATATGGGCACGCGAAGCCTGCGGCAGCGTGGTACTTTATCTTTTCTGTTGGTTGTTTTTCGCCCGCAGGGCGAAAAACAACCAACAAAGGGAGAAAGTCTGTGGGATGCGTCCTATTTTCTTTTATTTTTGCGTAACGATACACACGTGGCTGAGTTTGGAAAAAGGAGCATACAATGATCGAGATCACCCCCCCGGTGCGCGTGCGCTTCGCGCCCAGCCCGACCGGCTTTCTGCACATTGGCGGCGTGCGCACGGCCTTGTTCAACTGGCTGTTTGCGCGCCACTACGGCGGCCAGTTTATTCTGCGCGTCGAGGATACCGATGAGAAGCGCTACGTGCCTGGCGCGGCCGAGGATATGATGAGTTCGCTGCGCTGGGTCGGGATGGATTGGGACGAGGGCCCGGATATCGGCGGCCCCTACGGCCCGTATGTTCAGACCGAGCGCCATGCGCTGGGCATCTATCAGCAGCATATCGACGCGCTGCTGGCCAGCGGCAAGGCCTATAAGTCGTTTGTGACCGAGCCGGAGATGGAGCGCCTGCGCGCCGAGGCGACCGCGCGTGGGATCAAGTCCTTCCGCTATCGCGGCGCCGAGCGCGATTGGACGCCCGCGCAGGTGGCCGAGGCCGAGGCAGCGGGCAAGCCTTTCACAGTGCGGCTCAAGACGCCGCTGGATGGCGCGACCAGCTTCAGCGACCTGATCCGCGGTGGCGACCAGATCACGGTCAACAACAGCGAACTACAGGATATCGTGCTGGTCAAGTCCAGCGGCATGCCGCTGTATCACCTGGCGCACCTGATCGACGATCACGAGATGCATGTGACACATGTGCTGCGGGCCGAGGAGTGGGTGCCCAGCACGCCCTACCACGTGCTGCTGTACCAGGCGCTGGGCTGGACGCCGCCGGTGTTCGCGCATGTGCCGGCGATTCTGCGCCAGGATGGCAAGGGCAAGCTCTCCAAGCGCAAGGACGATGCGGCGACCAACCGCTTCTGGGAGCGCGGCTACCTGGCCGAGGCGATGTTCAACTACCTGGCGCTGCAGGGCTGGAGCTACGATGATCATACCGAGATCATGAGCCGCGCCGAGGTGGTCGAGCGCTTCACGATCGACCGCGTGCAGCCCTCGCCGGCGCGCTGGAACCCCGATAAGCTTAAGGATATCAACGGCCTGTACATCCGTAAGCTTTCGACCGCCGAGGTGGCCGAGCGGATCGCGCCGTTCTTATCGCGCGCGGGGCTGATTGGCGACCCGCCCAGCGCGCCGGAGCGCGCCTATATCGAGCGGCTGGTGCCGCTGGTGCACGAGCGGCTGGAGGAGCTTGGCGATGCGCCCGAGCTGCTGGAGTTCTTCTTCCGCGACGTGGCGCCACAGGGCCGCGCGGCTGCGCTGGAGTACGACCCGGCGTTGCTGATCCCGAAGAAGATCGATGCCGCCGTCGCCCACGCTGCGCTGGCAGCCGCCTACGATACCCTGACCCAGCTGGAACCCTGGAGCGAGGGCCAGCTGGAGGAGGCACTGCGCGCTCTGGCCGAGGAGCTGGAGCTCAAGCCCGGCCAGCTGTTCGGCGCACTGCGGGTGGCAATCACCGGCCGCACCGTCGCCCCGCCGCTGTTTGAGACCCTGGCTGCGCTGGGGAAGCAGCGCTCGCTGGCGCGGATCGCTGTGGCGCGCGATGCGCTGGCGGAATAGTTAAGAGTTAAGAGTTGAGAGTTATGAGTTATGAGTTATGAGTTATGAGTTGAAGTGCGGCAACTCATAACTCATAACTTTGAACTTTGAACTCCTAGAGGGAGCCATACGTTATGCCCCGTATCCGCTCGGTAGCGACCGCGCTGCCACCCCACGCGCTGTCGCAGGAGCGCATTCGCGACCTGGCGCGCGAGCATTTCGCGCCGGCCTTTCCCGAGATCGATCGCTATATGACCGTGTTTCGGCACGCTCAGATCGACACGCGCCACTTCGCCGCGCCGCTGGAGTGGTTCACGACGCCGCACAGCTTCAAGCAGTGTAACGGGCATGGCCGCGCCTAGCCCCGACGCGATGCTGATCAACCGGCTAGGCATGGGCCCCCACGCTCGCCGCACTCCGATCTGGGGGCTGGGCTGCGCCGGCGGCGTGGCTGGCCTGGCGCGCGCCTATGAGTACACGCGCGCCTTCCCCGATCAGCGCGTGCTGCTGCTCGCGGTCGAGCTGTGCAGCGTGACCTTTCAGTGGAATGATCACTCCAAGCGCAACCTGATCGCTGCCTCGCTGTTCGCCGATGGCGCGGCGGCGGTGCTGGTGGAGGGCGATGCCGCCGGGGGATGGGGGATGGGGGATGGGGGATGGGGGAATCCTGGCCCCAACCCCCAACCCCCAAGCCCCATCTCCCAGATTCTCGGTACGCAGAGCACGCTGTGGCCCGACACGCTGGACATTATGGGCTGGGATATGGTGGATACCGGCATGCAGGTGGTATTCTCGTCGCGCATTCCACATATTGTGCAGACGCTGATGCACGAGAATGTGGCCGAGTTCCTGGCACCCTTCGGCCTGGGACTCGACGACATCGACCACTGGATTCTGCACCCCGGCGGCGCTAAGGTGATCGACGCCTACCAGGCGGCGCTGGCGATCGACCCCGAGCGGCTGGGCCACACCCGCGCGGTGTTGCGCAACTGCGGCAACATGTCGTCGACAACCGTGTTCTTTGTGCTGGACGCGTTTCTGAAGGCCGGCCAGCCCGGGCCGGGCGAATATGGCGTGCTTGCAGTGCTGGGGCCGGGGTTTAGCTGCGAGCTCGCGCTGATTAGGGGTTAGGGGTTAGGGGTTACATTCGTTGATTTCAATGATCCAATGATCTCGATGATCTTAACCCTTAACCCCTAACCCATATTCCTAATCCCAGAAGCGTTCGTTGAAATCTGTGCGCTGATCTGAAAGCGCGCCATCGAGCTGCGAGCGGGTGATAAAGCCCATCTCATAGGCCACCTGGCCGAACTGGAGCCGCGAGCCGTCGTGCTGGAGCTTGGCCTGGCGGTCGATTACGCGCGCGATCTGATCGGCGCTCAACAGCCCGCGGCGGATGAAGTATTCGCCCAGCCGCGGCACGCCGTGGGTCCCGCCGGAGCGCGGCGCGCCGACCTCCTGCTCGACAACATCCTCGAACGCGATAGTATATGTGACACTGCCGATCGTCAGCGCATCGCCCGCGCTCAGCCGGCTCTGGCCGTTGACCGCCAGCCCGTTCAGCGCGATCGCCTGGCTGCCGGCCGCCAGCGGCACCACGAACCAGCGTTCGAGCACCTGCTTGATCTCGACATGACTCGGCCCGAGCAACCGATCGTGCAGCACCAGGTCGTTGTTGGCCGCCGAGCCAATTGTGTTGACGCGCGCCGACAAGGTGTGCCGCTGGCCGGCGTTCGTCCCGGTGATAGCACGCAGCACAAGCGCTTTTGCCATGATGTCCTCCTCGGAAGCAGCCCCATCGCTACGGACGCGCCAGCCGAATCGCGCCCCGCGACCCGCGTGCGCCTCGCCCTTGGAGGCTGCTGTATCTGGTAGATGTTAGCTGAAATGCAGAATAGTGCAGCACATTCTACGCCTCGGGCTGGACGCTTGTCAATAGCCGGTGATGAAATCTTGTTAAGAAATGCCTGATACGTATAACGATCTGATCATATTTTCGCCCGCGGCAGCAAGGTACTCTTCGTTTTTTGTAGGTATTTTTCACATGCGGGTGAAAAATACCTACAAACAGCCGAAATCTGTGTGCCACCCCGTCACCTTGTCACCTTGTCACGCATGCTATAATGCGCGAAACTTCTGCGCATACCAATCGGTGAGTATCTATCATGTCGGGCACCGAACTTATTCAGTGTGTGCGAATCTACCTGAATGAGCACGATCAGGCCGAGGGCCGGCCGCTGTACCTTGCGGCGCTGGAGCGGCTGCGGCGCGAAGGGGCGACTGGGGCGACTGTGCTGCGCGGGATCGCCGGCTTTGGCGCAGGCAGCCGGCTGCGCACCAGCGGCATCGCCGATTTCACCCCTGCGCCGATCGTGATCGAGTGGGTCGATCGGGCTGAGCGGGTGGCGCGCGTGCTGCCGGCGCTCGATGATCTGCTGCCCGATGCGCTGATCACAATTGAGGATCTGCGCGCCTACCGCGCCGTGCTGCGCTCAACTGGCCCATTTGGCGATCGGACGGTTGGGCAGATGATGGCGCGCGAGGTCGCCGCCGCGACGCGGGATATGCCGCTGCGTGCGGCGGCAGAGCTGATGATCGAGCGCGCGCAGCCGCTGCTGCCGGTGCTGGACGATCGCGGCGGCGTGGTGGGCGTGCTGAGCGACGGCGATCTGGTGCGCCGGGCCGGCCTGGCGCTGCCGCCACGCCTGTTTGGCGCGCTGACCGCCGACGAGCGCCGGGCGGTGCTGGATCTGCTCGCGCCAGGCGTGGTGGCCGCTACGCTGACCGCCGACCCGCGTAGCGCCTATGTCGAGTCGCCGGTGCCGCTGGCGATTAGCCCGATGATCGAGTGGGGTTTCGAGCTGCTGCCGGTGCTTGATCGCGATGGCCGGCTAGCCGGGCTGTTCGGCGTGGAGCAGGCGCTGCGGGCCGGGCTGTGGAACGCCGATGTTGCGGCCGATTCAGCCGGCCCGGCGAGCCATTCGAATCATGCGGCAGGCCCTTCGACAGGCTCAGGGGGTGCCGCAGGGCCGGACGGCCCACCCGGCGCGCTGGAGAACGGCGAGCGCGAGCGCGCGGTACGTGCGGCCGAGCCGCCTACCCCGGTGAGCCTGGTGATGCAGCGGGCAGTGCCGACGATCGCGGCGGCCACCCCGCTGGCCGAGGCACTGGCGCGCCTACTGGCCGCGCCCGATCGCTTCCTGGTAGTGCTGGATGCCGGCCGACTGGTTGGCACGCTCACCGATCTGCACCTGGCCCGCACGCTGGGCGAGCCGCTGCGCTCGGCCTGGCTGGCCGCGCTGCGGGTTCCAGCTGTGCCGCTGCCAACCGTGCTGGATGGCGCCGGCGCTGAGCTTACCGCCGGCCGGCTGGCCGAGCCAAACACCCCCAGCATTGATGCGCAAGCACCCTTGGATGCGGCGATTCAGCACATACTCGCGGGCGGCTACGAGCGCCTGCTAGTGCTCGACGATCAAGGCGAGGTGGCCGGCCTGCTCGCGCGGCGTAGCCTGCTGCGCGCATTGTCCCAGGCCAGCGCGGCGTGAGTTATGACGAAGTATAAAGTGGTGGGGGGTGGGGACGGAAGGCAGCTACCCGCTGACATTCGGCGCGAGCAACCTGTTTGGATCAAGCGCGCCGCAGACTTTTACTCTCAACGTGCAGGCCGCGATTCCTAAGCTGTACGGCGGCAGCCCAAGCGCGGCCGCGCCGCTTAGTGTTAGCCTCGGCCTGCTGCCAGCCGGCAAACATGTCACCATCACCTTCGACACGCTAATCGCCGATCCGCTGCCGGTTGGTGTCGCCCAGGTCGTCAACCAGGGCGCGGTCTCGGGCAGCGGCTTCGCGAGCTTGCTGACCGACGACCCCGATCGGCCAGGCGCAGCCGATCCGGCGATTATGTTCGTTGGGACGCGCAAGATGTATCTGCCAGTGCTCATGTATAAGTATCCGGCCGGGCCGCCGCTGCCCGATCTGGTGGTTGAAAATATCACCAGCGCGGGCGATAGCGTCAGCGTCACCGTCCGCAACGATGGCTTAGCGCCAGTGGTGGCTGGGTTCTGGATCGATCTGTATATCGGCCCCGGCAGTGCGACCGTGCATGTCAATCAGCTCTGGAGCGATGTTGGCAGCCGCGGCGTCACATGGGGGGTGAGCGACAGCGCCCTGCCGCTGGCGTCCGGCGCGCGCCTGACCGTCACGCTGGGGGATTCATTCTACCAACCGCTGCTCAGCAAACCCGGCGGTGCGATCGCGGCGGGCACACAGCTCTACGCCCAGGTCGACTCATTCAATCCTAATAGCAGCAACGGCGCAGTGCTGGAGACGCACGCGCGCGACGGTGGGGCGTACAACAATATTCTGGGGCCGGTTGCCGCGCCCTGAGCGGGTGGGGTGAGGGGGTGAGCGAGTGACACGGTGAGATTGGCCACCGTGTCACCCGCTCACCCGCTCACCTTGTCACAGGCGCGCCGATCAGCGTCGGGTGCGCCAGCGCATCCGGCAGCGACTGGCCCTGCTGGAAGAGATAGGTCGGCACGCGCAGCTCGGCCAGACGGGCTTGGACGCCCAGTGTGTCGCGCCAGCCGCCGAACGAATGGGGGTCGACCAAGATCACGACTGCGCGCACGCCGCGATAGAGCAGGTGCTGCAAGCTGATCACCCAGCGCTCATCCAGCGCGGCGCTGATGATCACCAGCGTGCAGTTGCGCCCGAAGCGAGGGCTTTCGCCCGCCAGCACCTCGGCCAGCGGCTGGGCGCCGTGGGCGCGTAGCACCGACAGCGCCTCGAGGATCTTGAACAGTTGACGCGACTCGCGCTCGGCCGGGATGACCTCGCGGTGCTGGCCCCAGGAGACCAGGCCGAGGCTGCGGTTCTGCTCGATCAGGTGCCGGGCGATCGAGGCCGCCGCCAGCACGCCGTACTCTTCGGTCGATTCGGGTAGGCGCAGCTCGCGCTCGTTCGGGCGTTCGGGCGCAGCCTGATCGGCGATCTGCTGCTGCTGGATGCGCTCCTGCATGTCCAGCACAATATAGACTTCGGCGGTTGGGTCGAGCTCGAACTCTTTGACCATCAGCTGGCCGGTGCGGGCGGTGCTGCGCCAGTGGATACGGTTGAAGCTATCGCCCGGCTGGTAGTCGCGGATGGTCGCGACGTTGGGTGTGACATGGTAGGTACGGCTCTTGACATCCTGCCCGCCGGCCAGCTCGGCGCTGGGCAGCACAAAGCCGGGCAGTGGATTCGTCTGTGGGTAGACCAGCACTTCGCCGGTGCCTTCGACCTGGCGTTCCAGCCGGAAGATGCCGAACGGATCGCCGCTGATCAGCGTGGCCGGGCCAAGCGTGTATTTTCCGCGCATCGTACACGGTGTGCGCGCCAGCCAGCGCCGACGATCGTGCGCGGGCAGGTAGGTCACAAAGCCGCTGCTGTGCTGCGGCATATCGGAATAGTCGCGCAGCTCGATCCACAGCTTGGGCAACGGCCAGGTATTACGAATGGTGATGCGCTCGCGCGCTTGTTCGCCCACCTGCGTGCGGTGGGTGAAGGTCTCGCGCTGGACCTGCAAGCCGCGTAGGTTCGACCAGGCCCACAGGTACGAAAGCGCCAGCAGCGCCAGCAGTAGGTAGAACAGGTGAAAGAACAGCCGAATGCCGGTGCCCTGCGCCGCCAGAAAGCTCAGCGCCGCCAGCGCAAAAATGCCGAGAGGTCGTAGCATATGTGCCCCATTCATGGTGTGTGAATGCGAATATCCTACCATATTTAGGCCGGCTTCGCATGGTCGCTCGGTATCAGGAATATATCAGCTATTCTTCATTCATGGCTCACTTGCTTTTAACCCTTGGCAGCGTCTTAATAGTATGACTGGTCTACATCGAAGGAGCTATCCAGATGTCGTTTTTGTCATCTCGCTCACGATCGACCCAAATACGACCCGAGACGTACGTTTAATCATTATAATGTGCGCTAGGCGATGAAACGAACGACCGATGCGCGGATGGCGCGATTCCGCTACAATACATGTAGGCGTTACTACTGCCAGAATGGCTAGACATAAGAAACGAGGACGACCATGATTTACCTGCATCGCTACTCCACCGGCGACGACGGCGCTACTTCTGTCGAGATTGCCGTGGTCGAGGATGCTCGGCATGCTGAGCGCTACGAGTCGCGCGGCTTCATCCGCTGCACACGGGAGGACTTCCGCGCGGCATGGCGCCTGCGCGACCAGCAGGCTCTGTCGCAGATGCGGACGATGCTCGGCCTGGAGCTGGAGCGCGCAGTCGGCGAGCCGAGTGGCTGGCGCTCGATCGGCTAACGACCTGGGCTAGGGACGGAAGACCAAGGACAGAAGACGGAAGATGAACGACCAACGACGAAAGACGATGGCATCGCCACGCTGGTCGTCCATCGTCCATCGTCCATCGTCAGATTTGGCGGCGCCTACTCCCGATGCTTACCCAGCCGCTCGCCGGCCGCCCGCGCGGGCCGATCGGGATCGCGCGCCAGCGCCAGATACTCCCACCAGTTGTTGCTGACCCCATTGGTCGCGCCCGCGACATGCGGCAGGTGCTTGAGCCACCACAGGTGGTGTAAACGCATGTCGCCGCCGCCCCACTCCGAGCGTTCGACCATGCGCCCCTGGCCACCCAAATCCGGGAAGCTATACCAATCGTCGCAGAAGCTCCAGACCCCGCGCGGGTTGCCCCAATCGTAATCGTGCGCGCTGCTGGGCGCGAAGTGGACATTGCCGCACTGCGACTGGCCAGGCGCGATCTTATCGTAGCGGGTAAAGCGCTCCCACAGGTTCTGCGCGGGCGGGTGGTGCCGGAAGACGTGGCTCATGATCGACTCCGTGCGGTGGCCGAAGTTTTCGAGCATGCAGTCGACCCCGCGCTCGTAGTTGAAGCCCATAATCACAAAGCGGCCGTTGCAATGGCCAGTGTTTGGCACCGGCGGTGAATTGCACCAGAACGCGTCGCGCCCAACCATGGTCGACTCGTAATCGCCCGCATACGGAAACGTAAGGTACCACACCTCGTCGATCTCGTTGCGCTCGTAGCGGCCGATCAGATCAAACGCCGCCACTTGCGACTCATAGTCGATCCGATCTGGCTCGTGCATCTTGCGTGCGCGCCACGAATTGACATAACTTTCCGCGGTATAGCGGAAGCCGTCGAGTTTGAGCGGAAACCAATCGGCGTCGATCCGCTCGACGATCTGGTATTGCAATGCGCCATAGCTGCAATCGGCCAGGTCGGCGGCGTACTGGCGTGCCAGCTGCTCGGGGTTGTTCCAGCCGAAGATCTCGGTCAGCCGCCGCCCGCCCTGCGACTCGACCGGCGGGTTATGGACGATCACGAGGACGCGCGGGCGCAGCTGTGTGCCAGCGAATGGCTGCGCCGGCTGGGGCCTGGGCGGATCGCCCAGCAATTGGCGCCCGGCGCGCAGAAGACGGTCGAACATTGCAGGTCCTTTTCAAGTGCGTGCTACTTCGCTGGCAGTATACCACCTTGCTCTTGTTTTCTGCTTCAGATCTAGATTGTTGGCTTCCCAATGTCGCATTTGCCTGCGGCAGCATAATACTTCCTATTTAGCTGTGCTTCTTTTTCGCTCTGCGAGCGAAAAAGAAGCACAAGCTGGTTTTTGCGCTCTGCGAGCGCAAAAATCAGCAACACTAAACGACCGACGACCGACGATAACGTCGGTCGTCGGTCGTCTGTGGTCAGGCATCTACCCCGCCACTAACAGCGCCGTCGCGTACATGATTGCGATCCCGGCGATCAGCCCACCGAATGTCGCGCGCGAGAGCACCGGCGAGCCGTCTTCGCGGCTCTGGCGCACGATCAGCCGCCCGACTTCGTAGACTACCTGGGCGATCGCGCCAGCGCCCAGCGCCAGGAACACAGTTGCCGCCAGGTTGCTGTAGATGAAGCCGCCGATCCAGACCCCCAGCACCGCCGGCAGACCAGCCAGCGCCGCCAGTGCCACAAAGTGCCACAGCTTCGGCCGCTCACGTGCGATCGGTGCGGCGATACCGATCCCCTCGGTGATGTTGTGCAGCGTGAACCCGATCACTAAAAACGTGCCAAGCGCGGCGCTGCCGTTCGCGAATGCTGCGCCGATCGCCAGGCCCTCGCCCAGGTTGTGCAGCCCAATCCCCAGCGCGATTCGGTAGGCCAACCCCAGCCGCGACAGCTCCTGGCCCTTGCGGCGCGGGCCGATTGTGATCAGCGCCAGGAAAGCCAGCAGCGCTACCAGGAATACCAGCGGCGCGCCGCCAAATGCGCCCGCCACATGCGCCACAATCTCCAGCGCTTCGGCGATGGTGTCGAACAGCAGAAATAGCAGCAGCCCGACGGTCAGGCTGAGCACCGCCTGCATCCCGCCGCGCCCCAGGCGCCGCAAGAACGGGTACCATAGCAGCCCTAGGCCGACGGGGATGAAGCCGACGTAGATGCCCAGCAGCGCGTATTGCCAGAAGGTCGATGCGTCCGCGCCGGGCGTCACAGTTGCGACCGCCACCTCACCCTCGAACGTGACCCCGTTGCTGCTCAGAAGCTTGACGAAGTGCGCCTCATCCTGCACCCATGGGTATGGAATGCTGATCGTTGCACTCCCCAGCCGCGGGATAGTCGCGGCCGGCTGGATGTCGAATTCCCAGTAGGCGTCGTCTACCTGCACCTGCGCGATCGTCACTGGATCGGCGCCACCATTGGTCAGCTCGACCACGATCTGATTGCGAGCTGGCAGCATGATTCGGTCGATCGTCAGTTCCTCGATTGGTGGCGCGGTGCGCGCGCCCAGGCCGGCGCCGGTGACTACCAGCATGGCCAGCAGCGCGCCCAGCAGCAACAGCGGGATCAGCGCCCAGAGCAGCGCGCCCGTGCCCCAGCTTCGTGGAGCGGAGCGCTCCTCCAGCGGTGTTGTCGTCAGCTCGCTCATGCGCTTGCTCCTGTCGGTGCTGAGAGATCGCAGATGCCTGCGATGGACGGCGCCGCGAATGCCGCCGCGCTGGTATCGGGCACGTCGAAGATCCCCAGCCACCCCAGCTCGGAAAACTCGCTCTGGTGGGCATGAAACATATATTGGCCGGGAAACTTCAGCGTAAATTCCAGGATGTGACGCTCGCCCTGGCCCATCGTCACTAGGTCGGTGTAGTCGTGCGGCTCCAGGCGCGTGCCCGTGCGATACACATTGAACATGCCGGCGTGCAGATGGAAAGAGTTGACTGGGTCGAACTCAGTCATATTGACTAGATAGATGCGCACCAGCTCGTTCAGCGCAACCGGAATCGGGTGCTTGGCGTAGTGAAACGCGACTGTGTTCACGGCGTAGAATTCGTTCTCGGCGTCGAAGTTGGTATCGAACGCGTTCATCACCATTACCAGCTCTTTTGCCGGCGGGCGCGCTTCCGGCGGGTCGATGATGAAGGCGCCGTATAAGCCCTTGTGGATATGGCGGCGAAACGGCCCCGTATGACAGTGATACAGGTGCAGACCGAATGGTTCGGCGTCGCACTCGTAGACAAAGCGCTCACCCGCTTGCACCGGCTTGAGTCCATCCATGCTTGGGCGATGGATGCCGTGGAAATGGATCGAGTGCGGGTGGCTGCTGCCATTGATGAAGGTGATGCGCAGCCGATCGCCCTGCGTGCAGCGCAAGGTCGGTCCCGGCACGCGCCCGTTGTAGGCCCAAGCGGGGAACGTGACGCCGGGGGCGATCTCGATCAGCTTTTCGGTCGCGACAAGCTGGTACTCGCGCAGCGTCTGACCACTCGGCAGCGTACTGACCGTGCCATAATCAAAGTCGGTCAGCATAACGCTTGGGTCGAAGCCATTAGCCGCTGGATCGACATTACCCTCGACCATGTTGTGAGTCATGGGCATGGGCTCGTCCGGCTGGTGATTCTGGGCATGGGCGACCGACGGCCTGCCGGGCAGCCAGGCGCGTGCCGCCGCCGCGCCGCCCGCAATACCGGCCAGGCCAAGCCCGCCTAGAAAAGCCCGGCGCGAGAAGGAATTGGATTCTGCCATTGTCAAACCTCGTTGCTACTGCGCGTGAGTGAAGATTTAATTCAGCTCGTTCAAGCTTTTTCATGCACAAACCCGAAAGTTTTACCTCATGCGCTTATTAGGCGTGGCTAAATAATATCATGCGTTCAGCTAAAGTCAAGCAGAATTGTGCCGCCGGTCCGAATCCCGTTCAGGATCGACACGCGCATTCGGAGTGATATAGTTTTCTCCGGAGATCGCATTGTTTCGGCGCGCAAGGACCGCTTGGAATAGCAGATCCAAGCTGGACGACACGGCACGGAGATCGGGCTGGAGCTGGCTGAGCGCCCAGTCGCTTTCGCGCAACAGTGCAGGTCGGCATCTCACCGGCGACGACATCTACATCCTATGTTACTTCTTTTGCTTCGTATGGGGAGGTCTGGAGGGGCCGAAGGCCGGGGATTCGGGGGCGGCCGGGTACCCGCTGGGTGCCGTCCTCCGAACCCCCACCACAGGGATGTTTTATTTGAAGATAGTCCCCTACTCGCGCCCAGGAAAGGCCTCGGCGCGCTGCCAGTAGGCCGGCGTGGCGGCGATCGCCTGCTTCACCTCTTCGACAAAGCTCTGTGCGGCATCAACCGTCTCAAACGGGCGGGTAATCCCCTCGGGGCTGCGCAGGTGCGCCATTGCGTTCGGCTCGGTAAACAGCGCCTCCAACAGTGGCGCGCCATACTTCTCCAGCAGCTCTGCTTCGGCAGGGTCGATCACCAGCCCACAGCGAACTGTGAAGCGCAGGCGCCCTGGCCGGCCCGGAAAGTTCTCGTGTGTGCGAATGCAGCGGAAGTGCATAGCGCCCTTTCTCGAATAGGCGTTCGATGCGCCGTGTGTATTTCGTCGTAAACAACAACACGGCCTGAGTCCCGAGGAACCCAAACCGTGTAGTGCGCTTATGTTCACGGGTGATGCGCCCGCGCGCCGAAAAGAGGTGGTGAGCCGCGAAGGACTCGAACCTTCAACCAGCTGATTAAGAGTCAGCTGCTCTACCATTGAGCTAGCGGCCCGCGCGAGATTACTATCTCTCGAACGGGCGGGATTATAGCATACAGTGCCGCGAGATGCAAGTGCTACTCTTCGTTACGGTGGCTCTGGAGCAACGCGCTGAGATGCGTGAATTCATTGTCGGCTTCGCGTGGCCGGGCGGATGCGATCTCTTGTGCGGCGCGGCGCGCCGCATCCGCCACCGATGCACCCCACGAGGTCACGCCAGTGTCGGTTGACGCCAGATCTTCCAAGGCCGCAACTGCATCGGCCACGTGCAGATGCCCAAGCGCGTTGCACACGGCATAGCGCACATCCGGCGCGGGGTGGTGCAGCGCGGTCAGCAGTGGGTGAAACGCGCGTGGGTCGCCGATCTTGCCGAGCGCTGTGGCAGCGCGCTGCGCCACGCGCGGGTCGGGGTCGGCCAGGCCGTGGAACAGCTGGTTGAGCGCGCGGCCCTCGCCGATCACGCCCAGCACGCGGATGGCCTCGACTCGCAGCGTGAAATCGTCGCCTTCAGCCAGGTCGAGCAGCGGCCGCAGTGCCGGCTGGCCGATGACGCCCAGCGCCCAGGCCGCACGCATGCGCACATCGCGATCGGTGTGGCTGAGCTGGCTGACCAGCGGCTTGACCGCCGGCTCGCCCAGCATGCTCAGCGCGAATGCCGCCTGCGCTCGCGCGAACTCGTCTTCGCTCTGGAGATCCTCGATCAGGTGAGTGATCGACTCCGGGATGTGGTCCATGGCTACCCCCTTTTCAATCGGCAGCACGTAGAGACGCAATATATTGCGTCTCTACGTGCTCAACACCTCACGAACACCACGTAGCCGGGTCTGAAGCAGCTGCTGTGCCCGGCTGCTGTCAAGCGCGCAGTTGCGTGGGCGTCGCATGGTGCTAGTGGCGCTCGCAGCTGCGCGCAGACGCGCTGGATTCTGGCCGTGTGCCACCGCCACCAGCTGCGCAAACTCGTAGCGGCTGACCACATCGACGCCGGCGATATGGAGCCGCCCGGCCTGATCGGTTGCCGCCAGCTCCAGCAACGCTGCCGCCAGATCGCCAACTGCGATCGGGCAGCGCAGCTCATCGGTAAAAAAAGCGACGTCGGCCTGTCCAGCCAGCGCGTCCAGCGCCAGCTGCTCGTGTGGGCCGGGCCGAGCGCCACCATAGATCAGCGAGGTGCGGACGATCAGTGCCGCCGGATGCGCATCCGCTACCAGCCGCTCGGCGGCGGCTTTGGCCTCGCCGTAGGGTGTGATCGGGCTTGGATCATCTATTTCGCTGTAGCTGCCCGCGCGCGTGCCATCGAACAGCGCATCGCTGGACATATGGATCAGCCGCGCGCCGGCCTCACGCGCAAGATGGGCGACCACGCCGGCACCCTCGGCCGATGTCGACCACAGATCCGGCCCGCGCTGGCGGTAGGCGGTGTGAATGATGACATCGGGCCGCCACGCGTCAAACGCGCGCGCCACCGCCGGCTTGTCGCGGATATCCAGCCGCAGCCAGGTTATTCCGTGGTCATCCGGCTGGCTTGAGAAGCAGGTCGCGGCGACATCCCATCCGCCCGCGCGCGCCTGCAGGATCAGCTCTGTGCCGAGGTAGCCTGCGCCGCCGGTGATTAGGAGTCGGCTCATTTACAATCCCCCCAATTGTTCGAGCGCCGCCTGAGCCGCCGCCTGGGCCGCTGCCTGCTTGCTTGGCCCCTGCCCGGCGCCCAGGCGAACATCGCCGGCCAGCACCTCAATCGTGTACTCACGGCGTGGATCCTGGCCCTGCTCGGCGACGACATGGTAGCGCGGCGTGAGATTGCGCTCGGCCTGGATGCGCTGCTGGAGCTGGCTCTTGTAATCCAGCGCCAGGCCGTGCGCCTCGATCGCTTCGATCTGCTGCTCGAACAGCAAATTAACGAACACCCTTGCCGTCTCCAGCCCCTGGTCGAGGTAGATCGCTGCGATCAGCGACTCGAACGTATCGGCCAGCAGCGCGTCGCGCTCGCGCGCGCCGTTGATCTCCTCGCCCTTGCTCAGCCGAATGTAGGCGCCCAGGCCCAGATCGCGCGCGAACCCGGCCAGCGTCGCGGTTCGAACCAGCGCCGAGCGTAGGCCGGTTAGCTCGCCCTCGCCACGGCTGGGAAAGCGATCGTACAGCAGTGTTCCAGCCAGGTAGTTCAGGATCGCGTCGCCCAAAAACTCCAGCCGCTCGCCGTCGGTCAGGCCGAGCCCCTGGTCGGGGTGCTCGTGGAGAAACGAGCGATGCACCAGCGCGCTCCGCAGCAGCTTCGGGTCGGCGAACCGCAGGCCGAGGCGTGTTTGTAATGTGTCGAGTGACGGCATATAGGGGTTAGGGGTTAGGGGTTAGGGGTTAGGGGTCAAGTATTATTACTACCCTTAACCCTTAACCCTTAACCCCTAACTCTCCTCGTAGCGCTTAAAAATGAGCGAGACATTATGCCCGCCGAAGCCGAAGGAGTTGCTCATGACGATATCGACGTGGGCCGGCCGCGCGGTGTTGGGGACATAGTCCAGGTCGCACTGCGGGTCGGGCGTGCGCAAATTAATCGTCGGTGGCAGCAAATCGTTCTGGATCGTCAGGATGCTGACGATCGCCTCGATCGAGCCGGCCGCGCCGATCAGGTGGCCGAACTGCGATTTGCTGGAGCTGACCGGCACCTGGTAGGCCCGCTCGCCCAGCAGCGTCTTGATCGCCTGGGTCTCGGCGATGTCGCCCGCGCCGGTGCTGGTGCCGTGCGCATTGATATACTCGATGTCGCCAGGCAGCAGCCCGGCGTGCTTGAGCGCCAGGCGCATGGCCCGCAGCGCGCCCTCGCCGCCGGCGCATGGCTGCGTGATGTGAAACGCATCGGAGGAGCTGCCATAGCCGACTATCTCGGCCAGGATGCGCGCGCCGCGCGCGATCGCGTGCTCCATGTCCTCCAGCAGCAGCAGCGCGCAGCCCTCGGAGAGCACGAAGCCATCGCGGGTGGCATCGAACGGCCGCGATGCCGTGAGCGGCTCATCGTTGCGGGTCGAGATCGCGCGGCAGGCCACGAACGCGGCGATGCCAATCGGCGTAATCGGCGCCTCGCTGCCGCCGGCGATCATCGCGGTGGCCCAGCCGCGCCGGATAGTCTCGGCCGCCTCACCGATCGCGTGGGCGGCGGTGGCGCACGCCGAGGTTGGGCAGAAGCTCGGCCCCTTCAGGCCGAACTGGATCGAGACCTGCCCGGTCGCCATATTCGTGATCATCGCCGGCACCAGGAACGGGCTGACGCGGCCTGGCCCTTTGTCGCGCAGCGTGGTCAGCCCGTCGGCGAAGGTCTCGATGCCGCCGATCCCGCTTCCGATGATCACACCGATCTCTTCGGCATTCTCGGGAGTGATCGTCAGCTCAGCCGATCGCAGCGCCTCGTGGGTCGCGGCGAGCGCAAAGTGAATGAACCGATCGTTTCGGCGCACCTCTTTGCGATCCATATAGTTCTGGGCGTCGAAGCCCTTGACCTCACCGGCGATCTTCGAATCGAGCTTTTCGGTATCGCACAGCGTGACTAGGCCGACGCCGCTGCGCGCCTCTTGTACGCCCTGCCACAATGTCGGCACATCTAGCCCCAACGGGCTGACCGCGCCCATCCCTGTCACCACGACACGCCGTTCCATCGGCCTGGCCTCCTTGGTATTGAAAGAGTTAAGCGCTATTATAGCAGAGGCCGTCAGCGGCGGCAATGCGCTGGTTGACTCGTTCGAGAATCTCCAGTATACTTGGAGCAACACCCGCACATATGTTTCAAGTATCGGCACAATCTGGTTATGGTGCAAGCAGCCATCCCCAGATTGTGGGCAGGAAAGGAGCACACGATGCCTAGGGTACGGGTACTGGTTGGTACACGCAAGGGCGCGTTCGTCCTGACATCGGATGGCAAGCGCGAACAATGGGACGTCAGCGGCCCGCACTTTGCGGGCTGGGAGATCTACCACATCAAGGGTTCGCCCGCCAACCCGAATCGGCTGTATGCGTCGCAATCCGGCGGCTGGTTCGGGCAACTGATCCAGCGCTCCGACGACGGTGGCGCGACCTGGGAGCCAGTCGGGAATGAGTTTGTGTATGATGGCGTCCCCGGCACGCACCAGTGGTACGATGGTACGCAGCACCCCTGGGAGTTCAAGCGCGTCTGGCACCTCGAACCATCGCTGACCGATCCGGATACCGTCTACGCCGGGGTGGAGGACGCGGCCATGTTCCGCACGGTGGACGGCGGGCGGACATGGCATGAGCTCTCGGGGCTGCGCCGCCACACCACTGGGCCATCCTGGCAGCCGGGCGCCGGTGGGATGTGCCTGCACACGATCATTCTGGATCCAAGCAATTCCGATCGAATCTTCATTGCCATCTCGGCCGCGGGCGCCTTCCGAACGGATGATGGCGGCGAGACGTGGCAGCCGATCAATCGTGGTCTGCGATCCGAGTTCATGCCCAACCCCGAGGCCGAGGTTGGCCACTGCGTCCACAACCTCGCGATGAACGCGTCGCGCCCGGATGTGCTGTTCATGCAGAAACACTGGGACGTGATGCGCACCGACGACGCCGGCGATTCGTGGCACGAGATCAGCGGCAACCTGCCGACCGACTTCGGGTTCCCGATCGCGGTTCATGCGCACGAGCCGGATACGATCTACGTCGTGCCGATCAAGAGCGACTCCGAGCATTTCCCGCCCGATGGGAAGCTGCGCGTGTATCGCAGCCGGACGGGCGGAAACGAATGGGAAGCGCTCACGAACGGTCTGCCACAGCGCGATTGCTATGTGAACGTCTTACGTGACGCGATGGCGGTTGACTCGCTCGATTCGTGTGGCGTGTACTTCGGTACCACCGGCGGGCAGGTGTATGCATCGGCCGACGCCGGCGATACCTGGAGCGCGATCGTCCACGATCTTCCGGCCGTCCTTTCCGTCGAAGTCCAGACATTGCCATGATCATACGAGTCTATCTCCCGGCTCATTTGCGGATGCTGGCGCGCGTGAAGAGCGAGGTAGAGCTTGAGGTGGAGGGCCCGGTCACGCAGCGCTCGGTCCTCGACGCGCTTGAGGCCAGCTATCCAATGCTGCGCGGGACAATCCGCGACCACATGACGGAGCAGCGTCGGCCGTTTGTCAGGTTCTTCGCCTGCGAGGAGGATCTGTCGCATGAGCCGCCAGATACCCCGCTGCCCAACGCGGTCGCGACAGGCGCGGAGCCTTTTCTGATCGTGGGGGCGATCGCTGGAGGCTAGTAGTCCGTCCGAGCTATTTTGCCGGATAGACGAAGGACGAAGGACGAACGCCAGAATTGCTGGCGTTCGTCCTTCGTCCTTCGTCTTTCGTCCCATGAGCATTGCTCGGACGGACTACTCGGCTGCGTGCCCGCGCCAGATAATCGGCGCGCCATAGAGGTTGCCAAGCTCAATCCGCCACGGCGTGAGTCTCAGTAGCCCGTAAAATGGATGATCGATCGTGCCGTAATGCGGCTGCGGGTCGAACCCTAACGGTGCTGGGGTCGTCCGATGGAGATCCCAGATTCGGCGCTTTTCCTCGACCGCATCAATCCATTCGGCGACACCGTCCACATAGACGGGCTTCGCTTTGTCGGGGATGTAGGCCAGGGAGACCGCTGGATTGAGTGCCAGATGCTTCGCTTTATGCGACGCTGGCCACGAAATCACCCAGCCGATCGGGCCATCCCAGATCGGATGTACGACGCGCGAACGTGGACGGTTCTGGCGATCGATGGTTGCCATCGTGCAATAGACCGCTTGGCCCACCCGCGCCATGAATTCTGCCTGCATCTCCTCAAATCCCCAAACCTCCATAGGGCTGCCTCCTTGTGGTGGGGGCTATCCGTAGTGTGGTGCTCGCACCAGGGCTGGCGGCTACTCGTCAATCGTTCGCTTCAGATACGCTTCATAGTCGGGCTTGAAGCGCTGATATGTACTGGTCATTAAGGGCGACGAGATCATAAAGTCAGCCGAAGCTCGATTGCAGGCAACCGGAATATTCCACACCATGGCCACACGTAACAGCGCTTTCACATCGGGATCATGCGGCTGCTGATCGAGCGGATCCCAGAAGAAGATCAGAAAATCGATCTCGCCCTCAGTGATTTTGGCGCCAACTTGCTGGTCGCCGCCGAGCGGGCCACTTTGCAGCTTGGTGATACTGACCCCGAGTTCCTGCTCCAAGATCCGGCCGGTGGTTCCCGTGGCAAAGAGGGAGTGTTGGGCCAGGAGCAACTGATTGTACTTGGCCCACGCGATAAGATCCGGCTTCTTGTGATCGTGCGCGACCAGGGCGATCTTTTTCTGGGTGAAGAGGCTTGGTTCGGGTTCCATGACTGTGCTCCTTCTGGTTCCCACCGCACGGAGCGTGCGGCGGGTGCGCCAGCGCCCCAATGGGGAGGAGTCCGTCATACTGGTGATCCGTATTCATCCCGATACTACCAATACTATCATAGCACACATTGTTATTGTCTCTTCGCGTCCTTGGGGCATAGAACTTGCCGAGTTATGTAGCACAGCAATGTGCTGTACTTGCTGGAGATTGATCTATTGAAAACAGCCATTGCTTGGAAACCTGGATTCAATGGTGAGTCTCCAACATGCTTTTACTGAGGAGGCTGACCTGTGAAAGGAAAACACATCTTCATCACACTAGCCGGCGCACTAGCAATACTGTTCGCCATCACCACAACCGCAGCGGCCAAACCGCAAGCCCCAGCGGCTTCATCCGACATCAACCCGGCCAACTTTGTGGGCTCCATCACAAATCCGCTCTTCCCGCTCACGCCGGGGACGACATTTTTCTATCAGGGCACAAAAGATGGCGTGCCCACCAGCGATACGATGTCTGTCACCAAAAAGACGAAGCTGATCCTGGGTGTCACCTGCACTGTCGTACACCATGAGTCTTTCGAAGCCGGGGTGCTGGTCGAAGACACCTTCGACTGGTATGCCCAGGACGAGGACGGCAATGTCTGGTATTTTGGCGAAGACACGAAGGAATTGGACCCCAGCGGCAATGTGGTCAGCACGGAAGGCTCATGGGAAGCCGGGGTGGATGGCGCGCAGCCGGGCATCATTATGGAGGCGCATCCGCTCGCGGGCGATCGCTATCAGCAGGAGTTCGCACCTGGCGTCGCGGAGGACATGGCGCAGGTGCTCAACCTGAAGGAGAATCATGTGTGCGTCTCCTACGGCTGTTTCGACGATGTCTTGCTGACCAAAGAGTGGACGCCGTTGGAGCACAATGTGGTTGAGCAGAAGTATTATGCGCCAGGGGTTGGCTTTATCCTGGGCGTGATGGTGAAAGGCGGAGATGAGCGCTCTGAGTTGGTGCGCATCACCTACTGAGCGCCAGGACGATTGATCCGCGCGCATAGCAAGTTATAGGGCGATGTTCGGCACGGCGGATGTGGATGTCCGCCGTGCCGGTTAACAGAATCGGCCCGGATGACCGGCTCGCGCGCCGAAGGCTCAAGCCAGTGCCACCGCCGCCACCCCGACCCCGAGCGCCCAACCCACGATGGGGAGCGGTTGTGAAATCTCACGGCATGCGGTATTCCCATCCCCCGCGCGCCTGAAAGCGGCGCATCACTCTGCATCCGTCGGTTGCTCGAATTGCCGGTCACGTTTCAGCATATGGCGTAGTAATGCCAGCGTTCCGCCCACATCCTCTGGCGATGCTTCAGATTCTGGGTCGTGCCGTCCCACCCATGTCCGCTCAATCAAGGGCGCCCACCGCTGCCCCAGGGCCTCCTGCGCCCAGCGCGCGGCGACGGGCTTCGAGGCGACCGTGCCGGCGTGGAGCGTATACAGCATGCGACAAAGCGTGAGCACGATGTAGGACTGATAGCCGCGACGGTGCAGCTGCGTGGGGTTGGCAAGGATGGCCGCGGCCCACCCAGGCGCGATCTCCAGCATCGCCTGGCGCAAATCATCTGGTGCGACCGGGTCAATCAGGGTGTGTGGGGCAGGCCCGATCACCGTGATCCCACGTTCACGCAGGATCGAACGGTGAACGACCCAGGCCGCGTCGTGCCGAGTCATTTTCAGCCGCTCACCTGGCCCACGCTCAATATTCGGATGCATGGCATGGGCGGGGTCATAGCGCCGCAGGGCGTGCCGCTAGGAGCCTTCTAGCTGGATGGCCCAGGGCGAGTTAAGCGTCGCAATGCGCTCATGCATGGCCTGCAATGCCAAAAAGAGATCGCCAGAGACCTCATCGTCGGTGACGACGACAAAATCAATATCGCTATCTTGATCGAAATCAGCACTCGTCAGTGAGCCCTCCAGATACATACCGATAAAGTGACTCCCCAAAAGAGTCTGCACGCGCTCCAAGAGTTCTTGGAGCAGGGTATTAATGTCGGGATATGGTGTTGGATGGGTCATGTTCATCTTCTTGCGCTAGTAGTCCGTCCGATCAATCCTGACGGGACGAACGACGGAAGACGGAGGACGAACGACGGCCATGCCATCCTTCGTCCTTCGTCATTCGTCGCTCGTCAATCCGGCAAAATAGCACGGTGGGTTTGGGCCGTCTCAACATCACGCACGTGCGCTCACTCGTACAGCCTGTCGATAGCGGCGAGGAGCCCCTGCTCGTCGAGCGCGAGGCCGAGCGGTTGGCCGAGTGCGCGCTCGGCCTCGCGCTCGACGTGTTGTATCCATGCCCACAGCGCTCGGGCTGCGCGACGGTTCTCCTCGCATGTTAGCTCACGCGGCCAGGCAGCTGTGAGTAATTCCTGCTCGCCCGGTGTGAGCAACTGCTCAACGTAGCGGTAGCCATAGGTATGCCTTCCACGCAGCCTTCCCAGCAGCTCGTACACGCGTGTGCTCTGATATGTGATGTTTCCCCTGGCCGACCAGATTGCCCCACGGGCGTTGTGGCGGGCAAGGAACAGCAGGTCGCTAATCGCGCCGTGAATGATATCCCCAGCGCTCTCAACCGTCTCAGTGATCTGCTCCGGCTCACAGGCTGCGACCATCGTCGCAAGCACGCCATCGGTATCCTTGATGACCATCGAGCCAGCATAGCGTGGGCTTGGAACGAGGTTCTCGCGTCGCCCAAGCTCAATGTCGGCCTGGGTCCACTCTGGCCCGACGAACCCGGTTACATCGCTCTCACTCGTCTCTAGCCAATGGTTCTCCCCGAGTAGATCGAGCAGCTGGAGCAGCTTGTCACGCGTGGGTATCGCCAGATCCTCCGCGAGCCACACAAAGATATCAAGGTCGGAGAAGCGGCCAGCGGCGCCGCGCCCAAGTGAGCCGAAGTAGAACACCCCGAGCACCGCAGGGTCGGCCTGGATCGCGCGCTCGAAGGCGTCGAGCGAGACCGGCGAAGGGATCGGCATAGCGCCTCCGTGTGTTACATATCAGGTTCGCGCGTATCTGTTGAGCATACAATGGTTCTAGAGCGAGGGCAATAGTGATGATCGGCCGTCCAACGGCTTGCGCATCAGCCGCGGCCGAGGCGCGCCGCATCAGAAAGCGTCAAAATCGCTCGAATCTCGCGCGCTGGAGGCGGCCGGCTCCAGCGGCGCGTTGGGCGGCATGGCCGCGATATCTTTCTGGATGTGAAGTCATCGGCGGCGGATAGGCGACGTGACGCTACCGCCATACCGCTGCCTTACGTCCCAAGCTTCGCTACCTCCCACACTGTAAAGCTGAGCGCTGCCAAGCGAAACCTTGTCTAGGCCAAGAGCAACCGCTGTTGCTCCACA
>WNFV01006007.1_pt1 | contig 28240 bp, 24 predicted proteins | sample 5400101 | NCBI WGS metagenome assembly WNFV01 (sample SAMN13153361, study PRJNA577476) | soil metagenome | isolation source: 115 cm soil or saprolite under grassland replicate 1 | place: USA:California | collected 2016-06-15
CGTCCATGTAGTCAAGCACCCGTGCGTGGCGGACGCCGAGTTGCTGGCACGCGGCATAGAATTCGCGCTCACGCACCTGGCCGAGCGTACGACGCGTCGCCACCAATGGGTCGCGGATCTGGCCAGCCTGGCCACTGGTCGCCGAGATCACCATCGTCTGCCACCCAGCGGCCACGTGTTTTGCCAGCGTCCCACCCGCACAGAAGGTCTCGTCGTCAGGATGTGCGAAGACCCCCAGCAGTCGCGGCTGCCTGTGCCGCTTCACAAGGTTCTGCATATTTCTCACTCCTTCGTTCCACACGCAAGCTGCTTCTCACAGCGGCGCACGGATGCGTCGATTCGTCATAAAGCGTCTCAGCCAGCTACCCGTTTTGCGGTCGACTAATCGGTGGACTCAGCACTGCCGTTGTTCTTCGCTCGTCCTTGTCTCGCCGGAGCGGTGTCGCTGCTGACGCGAGTATTGTAGCGAGCTGGCGTCCCCCAAGCGTCGCCATGCGTATCCGATCAAAAAGAGGTGCGCCGCGCTCGAGAAGTCACATGAGTAGACGTAGAGAGGACGGGGGCGCGCTATGATGGGGACATGGCAGTTGTAGAGCGAGGTGGCAAGACAGTGCCGAGAAAGCTTTGGATTTAGGTCAGATGGTTTATGTGACGCCGCCTTGTGACATTGTTTTTCCGAGACCTGACCGCCCGGTCGTTCTTGATATCGACTGCTCATGGCGCAGGGCTGATACTGATGTCGGTTCTGTTGCGATTGTCGCGCGGTGGAGGCCAGGCGATCGATAGCGCGGCGGCGCGTGTCGACCATGCGGGACAGGCGGCGCATATGCAGATGGCAAGTGCCGGCGCCGCGTCGACAGCGGAATTTGCGGCCGTGGCGATTCATTTCGCCGCGATGTTCATGGTGATGGCGGCGATCGCCGTGGTGATCTTCGAGAAAGCCGGTCTGGCGCTTCTGCGGCGCGCCTGGATCAATCTCGATCTGGTATGGGGTGGCGCTGATCGCGACTGGCGCACTGTCGCTGGCGCTCTGATATGAAATAGCAGGCAGCCAATACTAGGCGGTCGACAGTCCGAGAATGTGTGGCGGAGATTCTGGTACAAGATCGATCCATATTCGGGGTGCCAGTGACGGTCTGCAGTCGCATAAAGCCAAGCACGTGGCACATAATCCCATTGGGTTCTCGCAACAGGCGGGGCAAGCGGTCGCTGGCAACGCCGTAATGATATCATCTGAATAGAGGCATGAGTTTAAGGCCTAATTGATGAACGTTTCTCAACAAGTCGCTTGACTCATCTTTGCGAGACGGCCTGTTCTTCGGGCTCCCGTTCCTGCAGGAATGCCCGCGCTTGCTGAAGGTCGACCGTATCAAACGCTTCCGTAAACCAACGGTAGGTCTCGGCCACTAGGTGATGCGCTTCAACCTGCTTACCCTGCTGCTGCCACAGTCGGCCTAGGCTCACCGCCGCACGCAGCTCCAGCGACTTCGCTCCCTGACGACGAGCCACGGCGAGCGCCTCCGCAAAGCATGCCTCCGCATCATCGATTTGCGACGCGCGATTGGTTTGGAGCAGCAGATCTCCCTTCAGCCGATGCAATTCGGCCTCGTAATAAAATGACCGGCTGTTCAACACCATCGCCTGCGCGCCTGCCAGCGCGATTAAACCCTGATCGATCTCACCCACGCGGCTACACGCATCCGCAATCAAGGCAAGAAAGTAGGGATAATCAAGCATGGCTCCCATAGTCCGGCAGACATCCAACCCGGCATGCAGCAGCCGCATGCCGTCCTCAACTTGCCCCTGCACCGCTACGGCCCAGCCTTGCAGTATCTTACCATCGGCGACACGGTGTGGAAAGGCTTGCTCCGTGGCAACCGCGATCGCCATCTCGGCATACTGTTGGGCGAGCATTACCTCGCCCCGCAATTGGTGAATACTGGCAAGTTGGGTCTGAGCATGGGCAAGGGTATACAGGTGCTCCTGCGCCTTGTTCACGGCCAGGCGCGCGCGGTTCAGTGCTTGGTCGGGGTAGCCAAGGAACCACAGCGACAGCGCCGACCAGATGTGGCAGCGAACACCTGGATTTTCACCGAAGCGGGCGATCAAGGCATACCGCTGTTGTGGATCGTACAGGTTCAATCCCTGCTCGGCCTGATTCAGCGCCGTTGTGAACAATCCCTGGTGGAACATGGAACATGCCAGCAGATCGTACGACTCGACCACCAACTCACGACCCTTGCGGCGGTCGATTCTCAGTTGCTTTTCTATCAACTCCGCCGATTGTTGATACTCCGCGCGATATTCCAGCATTATTGCGAGCCCAAACAACACCCGATCGCGCTGCCGAGAACCACCTAACCTGGTACAGAGGTCGAGCGCCCGAAGATAGGCGCGTTCCGCCTCGAGTGAACCCCAGCCTTGCGTGGCGATCAACGCCGGGGCGAGCATGGCCTGGAGCGCAAGCTCATGCTGCGTACGTTCGGGAGTATCAGGCAAGTGTTGGAGCAGATCCAGGCCAAGCTTGATCAGCTCGATCGCCTCACGATGGGCGCTACGGTTCAACGCTTGTTCCGCCGCGAGTTCAAGGTAGTGTACCGCGCGCGGCCGATCCCGCCCGCGCACGAAATGGATTGCCAGTTCTGCCGCGATCGTTTGTGTCGCCGGACCATAGCCCGCCTCCAGCCGCAGCCCAATTTGGCGGTGCAGACGCGCGCGTCGTGTCGCCGCCACCCGATCGTACAGCACCTGCTGAATGACGTGGTGCGTAAACTCATATTGCACCGCGATCGTGCCGTCGGGCCACTCGCCGGTTTCGCGCTCACGCAGGAAATGCTGGTGGCGGGCCAGCACACTGCAGCGCAGCTCGACGGCTTCCGCGTCCTGCTCAACCCCGGCGGCCACCTCTACCGCCGAGAAGATGGTTCCCGCGACGCTCGCCGCTTCCAGAATCGCTGGATCGCCGGGATCGAGCCGCCCGATCTGCAGCTCAATCAGCTGGCGCAAGGTTTCGGGGATGCCGACCGCCAGTTCGTCGAGCGCCCCCCGGAGCATCCAGCGGCCATCCACCTCTTGGAGCAAGCCCTGACCGATCCAGGCGTCAAGCGCCGTCACCATGAAGAGCGGATTACCGTCGGTGCGCTGGTGCAGCAGGCGCGCAACGCCATCCGGGAACGCCGCAGATCCAAAGCGTGTTCGGAGATAGTGTTCCACAGTCGCTTCGGTAAGTAATACGAGATCGATCGCTGTGGCGTAGCCACGTAGGTGCAGCTCGCGGGCAATGTCGTGCAGCGGATGATTGTTCGCTTGTACGTCGGCTGGACGATAGGTGCCGATCACGAGCAGGCGCGCCCCTTCGTGCCGCCGCGCTACCATGGCAAGTACATCGAGGGTCGAATAATCGCTCCAGTGCAGGTCTTCCAGCACCAGCACCAGCGGTCGTCGGGCCGTCAAGCGATCGATCAGTTCCACGAGTTCTCGCAGCATCCGTTCGCGGGTTGAGCCGAGCACCTTCGGCTGCAATGCGGCCAGTTGTTCGATGCTGATCAGGCCCAAGCGGTGCTCGCGGTAGGGCTGGAATGTAGCCTGCTGCAGTGCGGTTAGCTGTTCGGCGCCGATCAGGCCGGGCATCTGCACAAGCCAGCTTGGGGCATGGTCGGCCAGCAGATCGATCAGCTCCTGGCCGTCCGTTCCGCGGCATAAGCGGCCAAGCGCTTCCAGGAGCGGCATATATGCTTCGCCAACCCCACGATGTTCAAGACACTGGCCGCGCCCGATCCAGAGTGATGCTGAATCGTTGATGATGTCGATAAATAGGTTGACCAGCGTCGTTTTACCGATGCCCGCTTCCCCTGCGACGAACACCATCTGCCGCGTTCCCTCCAATGCACGCTCCAGATGTTCATGCAGCCGCCGGAGTTCGGCTTCGCGTCCAACCGTACCTGTCGCGCGCGCGCCCGTTCCGGCCTGCGTGCTGTCGTCCCCACTCTTGGGAGATACCACTTCGTCTGAAGCTGAAGCCCCAAACGACTGCTCCTGCTCGCGCGGTTCAGCCAGGTCGCCTTCAGCTGCGCGTCCATCGCGAATGGCTTCCAGCGCAGCGGCAACCTGCCGCATGCTGGAGAGCCGCTGCCCTCGCTCTTTGACCAGCATGCGCTCCAGCAGAGCTATCAGCGCCGGCGGCACATCCGCTCGAAACTCGCGCATATCCGGAACCCGATCGGATTGAATGGCGGCCAACACCGGCGTGATCTGTACCCCCTCGAACGGCCGCCGCCCGGCCAGCAGCTCGTACACTACCACTCCCAGCGACCAGATGTCGCTGCGCGCGTCCAGCTCCTCGCCTCGCACCGCTTCCGGGCTCATGTACGCCGGGCTGCCGAACAGCGTCCCGCTCTGCGTCAACCGTGCGTCCTCCCATTCCAGCCGCGCCATCCCGAAATCACTGAGCCGCGGCGTGCCATCGCCGGCCAGCAGCACATTCTCCGGCTTGACATCGCGGTGGATGATCCCCAGGTGATGCGCCCGGCTCAGCGCGTCGGCCAGCTCCAGCCCAATCGCCAACACCCGCTCCAGCGGCAATTGGCTGGCCCTATCCAGCATCTCGCGCAACGAGCCACCCGGCGCATACTCCATCACAATCGCGTAGCGGCCAGCCTGCTCGAACGTCTCCAGGAGGCCAACGATATTTGGATGGTTCAGCCGGCGCAGCGCCGCTCCTTCACGCACAAACCGGGCTATCAGGTCGAGATGCCGATCCGCCAGCTCGCTCTTGAGCCATTTGATCACTACTATTTGGCCCGTCAGCTGGTCGCGAGCGCGGTAGACCTCGCCTTGGCCGCCTTCGGCTAGGTGCTCTTCCAGCACATAGCGCTTGGAAGGTTCTGCTGCGAGCATCTCCGGCGCCGGGCCAGGTTCGCGATCGGGTAGTTCGGGCGAGGTCAGCTGGCGGGTGCGGATAGCTTCATACAGCGCGGTGGTCTCGTCCTCGGGCGCCGCGCCCAATTCGGCATCGAGGATGCGTGCACACTCCTGATACTGGCGCAAGGCAGCGACCTGCTGCCCGGCCCAGGCGTACAGTCGCATCAGCATGCGGTGTGCCGGCTCGTGCAGCCCATCCAGTGCCAACCAGCGGCGGGCATAGGCGATCGCCTGTGGCCAGTTGTGCTGGCTGCGGTAGATCTGCACCAGTTCCTCGAGCAGCTGGCCGTAGAGCTGGCGCAGGCTCTCGCGTTGAAAGAATTGCCACTCGTCGAAGGCTGGGCTGTCGGGCAGCGTGAAGCCGGCTAGAAAATCCTCGCTGTACAACTCAGCCGCAGCATTCAGGCGAGCCAGGCGCTCCGGCGCGAGCAGATTCTGAGTGGCCGTGACCACGTGCTGTCGGAAAGCGGCGCTGTCGAGCCATAGGTCGGCGTGGGAATTGAGGCGGATGATCTCGGGTCCGCTGTCGAGGATGTCGTCGCCAATCGTCTCATTCAGGCGATGGAGAGTGCGGCGCAGGCGGGTACGGCCCTCACGCCCATCGCTCTCGGGCCACAGCATAGTTGCCAGGGTGTCGCGGCTCTGCGGTTGGCCCGACACGGCCAGGTACACCAATAGCGCCAGGGCTTTGCGTAGGTTCAGTTCTATCGGCTGCCCCTCGCGCTCCAGCCGTGGCGGGCCGAGGACGAACAGCTGAAGTTGTGCCATCGTAGCTTCTCCCCTTGTTCGGCTGATCATACCGGAAATTATTGAATAGCACAACCTTCGTAAGAAGGACATCGCAGACAACGCGCCCGGCGCGACCTCGTGGAAGCGTTGAACTCTCTCACAACAATGCCCAGAGGACGCAGATTGGACGCCGCGGCGACGGCGCAGGGACGGCTCGCCGCCATATTGACTGCACACACGAGGACGTCACGATTCGACTGCCCTCAGCAAGGCGAACGATGGATCAAAAGGAGGAACATGCGAGACGTCACTGTGGCGGGTGGATCGTAGGCTCCGGAGAGTGTGAATGTTCATCAGCTATCTATAACTTACATGAAGCATGTAAACTGAGGAGGTATCGATATGGCTCACTTTCGGCACAACAGCAGCTCGACCCTGGTGCGGGCGCCCAAAATCACCACCAACCACAACCGAACCCTGGTGCGGGCGCGCGGCATTGCCATCAACCACAACCGAACCCTGGTGCGGGCGCGCGGCATTGCCATCAATCACAACCGAACCCTGGTGCGGACGCGCGGCATTGCCATCAACCACAACCGAACCCTGGTGCGGGCGCGCGGCATCGGCTGGTAGCAAGACCAGGCCAACGCTGGCTCTAACCCTGGCTCCCTCTGCCATCGCAGAGTGGGGCCAGGGGGTAGGGCTGGTAAGGAGAACGAGAACTCCTAGCCATGATTGATGCAACCAGAAGACCGAGACATCGCCATGGAGCCAATCGGCACGCGGGCATGCACAACCGACGGCGAGTGCAGCGGCAGGAAGATCTGGCCAACCGCTACCGCGAACAGGGTCAGTATACACGGGCCGAGCCGCTGCTCCGGCGAGCGCTGGCGCGTGCCGAGCGGCTGTTCGGGCCGGACGACTTCGACGTTGCCAGCATTCTCAACAACCTGGGCATGCTCTACAAATTCCAGGGGCGCTACGCCGAGGCTGAGCCGCTCTACCGGCGGGCGCTGACGATCGTCGAGCGAATGCGCGGTCCGGATCACCCTGAAGTCGCGAGTATCTATCACAACCTCGGCGGACTGGAGCATGCGCGCGGCCGCTTCGCCCTCGGCGAGCCGATGGCTCGTCGCTCGGTGGCCATCCGAGAGCATGCTCTGGGGCCCGAGCATCCCGATGTCGCAGCCGACAAAGCTGCCCTGGCCGCCCTGCTCGACGGGCAGGGCAAATTCGAGGAGGCCCAGGCGCTGTACTGGCAGGCGATCGCCGTGTTCGAACGAGCGTTTGGGCTGGAGGATCTTGAACTGTCGTTCAGTTTCAACAATCTCGCCGCCATCGAGGGTGCCCGTGGCAACCACACCGAGGCTGAGCGTCTCTACCGGCGTGCGCTGGCGATCAAGGAGCAGACGGGATCGGCAACGGTCATGGCCAGCCTCCTGATCGTGTCATTCGCCCCGACCGTGCTATTTTTGCTGATTGGCGGCGTCGCCGTCGACCGTTTCTCCCGCATCAAGATCATGTTGGTGTCAGATGTCGTGCGCGGCACGGTGGCGAGCGGGGTTGCCGTCCTGGCTATGTGCAACCTCCTCCAGATCTGGCAGCTCTACCTGCTGAACCTGATCTTCGGCATCGTAGACGCCTTCTTTCAGCCAGCCTACTCTGCCACCATCCCCGACCTGGTTCCTGGCGAAGACCTGCCCAGCGCCAACGCGCTCTCCAGCCTGGGTGTGCAGGCCGGGCGCATCGCCGGGCCGGCCCTCGGCGCGGCAGTCATCGCCGTAGGCGGAACGCCGCTGGCGTTCGCGCTCAACGGGCTGACCTTTTTTATCGCGGCGGTGCTCCTGGCGCCGTTGCGCGGGCGCTCAGCACCACACGCAGTCGAGTCCCCGCAGGGTCAGATCACAGCCCCAATGATGTTCGCCGACCTACGTGAGGGAATCGGCACTGTGCTCGCTACGCCGTGGCTGTGGATCACGATCCTCGTCTCTGCGTTGAGCAATGTCACGCTTGCTGGACCGTACAGCGTGGCTCTCCCGTTTCGCGTCGACGACACCTGGCATGCCGACATCGGCACACTGGGCCTGCTCTACGCCCTCTTCCCGATCGGCTGCGTGATTGGCGGCCTCTGGTTGGGGTGGGGGGCACAGCTTCACCAGCGCGGACTGCTGATCTATGCCGGACTGATAGGCGCCGGGCTGATGCTGTCCATGTTCGGGCTGCCGGTGCCATTCGTCGTGCTTGGGTTCGCCGCCATCGTCAACGGGGCGGCGCTCGAAGTGGGGAGCCTGGCCTGGACAAGCCTCTTGCAGCAGCGAATCCCACATGACAAACTGGGGCGGGTAGCGAGTGTCGATGCGCTGGGGTCGTTCGCCCTGATCCCGATCGGCTATGCGCTCGCTGGATGGGCGACGGAGATGCTGGGCGCACCGCCTGTGCTGGTCATAGGCGGTGGGCTTACTGTAGTGGTGGCCGCCCTGGTGCTTATCGGCCACCCCGCAATCCGGGGTCTAGATTGAAGAACAGGTCGATTGAACCATTTGGTGTCGCTCAATATATCGTCAGTTCACCCGGGCGAATTGAGCAACGCGGCTTTCAGCTCGGCAGCATCGGCTCTCCGGCTTTAGAACTGCCCGTCCAGCTATGGGCGACTCACACATTGTTCAGCGCATGCAGCATTACGTCCCCGGCCTCCAGGCGCCGCCCAGCGCCAGCGCTCAGTGACTGCTATCTCATACCTCCCGCAAGGAATGCTTGTAGTCAGATGATCACAACAAGAACCTCGGCAGTGATTTTCAAACCACAACCACCTCGCCTGATCCCGTGTTTGGGGACTCAGTCCGCCTCACTATCGATAATGTGCGCTCTTGAACGTCAGTGAACTCTCCAATGCGAAAAGCGCTTTGGCTAGGCCAGCTCATGCGATGGCCCTCGTAGCTCGATCATATGCGACGCGTCGAGCGGGAGGCTCGTGTGGTCGAAAAGCCGTTCGTTCCATTGATGCCACACAAGCAGTACAATAGCAGGGAGCAACCCGATAAGCGCATGCGCAAGCGAAGCAGGGGATGCAAACTGTTGTTCCGCCATAGAGATGGTTGGAAGAAGGATGTTTGGCGGCCTCAAGTCATAGCCATCCACGACCTTGTATCTCATCTTCATTTTTGCCCTGGTCGGTTTGCTCGCGTCATGCGCTGGCGCGGCTCTGGCGCTTCAAACGGCACAGCACGTGGCGAACACGTTCATACCTGACACCTGATGAAAGAGATTTCCCTCTATGTCCCCAACCGACACCTTTATTACCATCGGTGGTCTACGCTTCCACCTGCGCGACTAGGGCGGGCCGGGCGTGCCACCCTCGATCTTGCTGGTTCACGGCCTGGCCTCGAACGCGCGAATCTGGGATCTGCTTGCGCCGCTGCTGGCGCCGAACTTCCGCCTCGTCGCGATCGACCAGCGCGGCCACGGCTTGTCGGACAAGCCCGACGACGGCTACGACCTTGCGACGATCGCCGGCGACCTCGCCAGGGCGATTGTCGCGCTCGGCTGGTCGCGGCCACTTGTCGTGGGACATTCCTGGGGCGCGAATGTGGCCCTTCAGCTCGCCGCCGACCACCCTGATCTACCCGCCGCGCGCCGAGTTCTTGGAGCGGCTGCGTGGCCGGTGGACCAATGGGGTGCTCAGCCAGGCGGTCGAGGAGGCGATCATGGGCAACTTCGCGCTCGATGCCGAGGATCGCATCGCCCCGCACCTGACCTACGAGAATCATCTGAAGATCGTGCAGGGCATGTGGGAGCAGCGGCCAACCCAGCTCTTCACGCACGTGGCGTGCCCGACGCTGATCATACCGGCCGAGCTGTCACCAGCCGACCAGCGCGCCGCAGAGTGGATCGACCTCAAGCGCCGGGCGGTCGCCGTTGCGGAGGCGACCATCCAGCATGCCCGCGTCGTCTGGGCGCACGACACGATCCACGACGTGCAGCTTCAGCGCGCGGAGTGGCTGGCGAGCGAGCTCGCGGCGTTCGCGCGATCGCTCCGAATGAGATGTGACAATCAAAACCGGTAACGGATGGGTGTGCTCTTGTGGCCAGTGGCGATTGGGACACTGGCAACTGCCAGTGTATACCAAGTGATCGTTAACAAGCAGTCGGCAGCCGCCGAACACGCGCCTCCTGAGAACATGTCGCCGAAAGCGCCAGCCGGCGACGTGTTCGCTGGTGCGGGAGTCGCGCCTGCGTGATGGTGGGATGCAGCCGACCGCTTCGCGTGCGAGATTCTGGCGATTTTGGCGCTTTCTGATGCAGCGCGCTCGCGGTGGCTGATGCGTCAGACGTTGAGCCTTCGGCTGCCTACTCTCGCCCGGCCAGTACAACGACTTATTCGCTGCCACTTCCTTCCTGGATCACGAGAGAGGCTAGGATTTGCTCGTTCACTGTCGATCTGGGGTCGTATATGATCCTGTAGGTGCGAAGAGCAGACTCCAGGAAGATGAAACGCCGAACCTTCCACCGACCGCCGAGTGTACCTTCGAAACCAAACTCGGTGGCGCGAAAGCTCCGCACCACGCTCTGCTTCGTTGCGGTTATGGCGGCATCGGACGATTGACGTGTGAGAAATGCCTTCTGCTCAGCAACAGCCTGCTCGTGGTTCATCAGCCCAGGAGACGATCTCGAAGTACAGTTCGGAACCGTCCGGGGATTGGGCATGCACTCGATGCGCCCCCTCGCGCTGGTCCTTGAGAATCTCTACCGGTTGTCCGCTTGGAGTTGTGGTCGGGATACGTAGTGAGTAATTGTGCTCCGAATCTGTTATAACCACAGCCATGGCAGATCTCTCCTAGTGCCGAACGAACCATGCTGTCGCATTCTCGCCGAGAGCCAAGCGCCGCAAATGCTGACTGAACTGCGCTCAGCACTGTCGAGCGCTCATCGGCATTGTCGAGCAACTCACGCTCAGTCATATCCAGTGCAAGCACTGGGGCATCGTCATAGGCCGCAAAGAAGCGCTCATAGGCATCTGCCAGCGCGCGCAAGTACGTCCGCTCGATCTGCTGCTCATATGTGCGCGCCCGCGCGAGCAAGACCTCGACGTCGGCGTGGAGATAGATCACGCCAGTCGGCTCGCGCAATTGGAATTGGCTGCGCAGCGCGTGGAAGACCTTCAGATAGCAGCGCAGCGCCACATCGTCGAGATTCAGCTCAGCGAAGAGACGATCTTTGTCGAACAGATAGTCGCTCACACGCAGGATTGGTGGTGACCGCAGCTCGGTCCACTGGTCAAAGCGATCGATCAAAAAGTGTAGCTGGGTCTGCCAGGCATAGCGCTGGCGGTCAGTATAGAACAGCGGCAGGAACGGGTTCTCGTCGCACTGCTCGAGCACGAGCTCGGCCTGCCAGGTCTGGTGGAGCAGTCGTGCAAGTGTAGTCTTCCCCACGCCGATCGGCCCTTCGATGGCGAGAAAGATCCCGGCCATTGTCGATGCGGCTCGACTTGATTCCTCGCGATGGTTCGGTCCGATCATGTCATTATAGCTGACGAAGCCACTGATAATGCCCCATTAGCGGTATCACCTAGAACCAGCTTCTTTGGCCGCGAGCTCCTCTTGGGCACTCGGAAGTCTGGTCTCAAAGTCCAGCAGTTTCGCCCATTCCGGTACAATCGTGATGCGCCCCTGCTGTTTGTAGAGTGCAGTCACCTGCGCCTCGAACGCCTCCCACTGTTCCGGTGCGACGTACTTTTTGGACCCTTGGAGATACTCAGGCGCCACGCCATCAACAATCTCGACACGAGCGGTGCCACGCACAAGTAAGACATGGGGCGGAAATGTGTTCGTATCAATCGTCAGGGCGACCTTGGGGTTCGCACGCAGCGCTCGCATCTTCGGCGAATTCGTCGCGGTGCCAATGACGAACAGTGTACCGTCCCAGAGGAACCCAATCGGGATAGCGCGTGGGAAACCGTCCAGTCCAATGTAGGCCAGCCGTGCCGGGATATTCGAGTTCAGTAATTCCTGCGCCAATGGGTCGTTCATTACTTGGGTAACCTGTTCTTGCTTCATGTGGTCTGCCCTCCTCTTGTGGCTGTGTATCACTGGAACAAGACCAGCACAAGGTATGCCGTGCTTCGCAGGTGAAAAGGCCAGCAAAGTAGAGCCGCCTGCTCGCTCAAGCCCTGAGTATCAAGTGGATGTTTCAATCTATCCTGTGATGAAACCTCCGGGTTTTCCGGAGGTTTCGCCACCTGGTGCAGATGAGGCCGAGCCAATACCGACGGCATTGCCCTCCGAGTCTACAGAATCTATCTTATGACCCGACCATGATAGGGCTCACGCACGATATTGTGCCGTTGAGTCCTACGAACTCGGTTCTTCCGCACTTTCGAAACCGCTGGTCCTAGCCCGTCAGGGCTTCAATGTCGTCATCACCGGCCGCGACGCCGGACGCGCTGAGGAAGCGGTCACGGCTATGGAGCGCCAGGCTGGCAACCCAAACGTGTCGTTTCTGCTGGCCGACTTCCTTGAGGCCGAGCAGATTTGCTCACTGGCCCGCAGTTTCACCCAACGCTATTCGCGCCTCGCCGTGCTGATCAACAACGCAGGCGGCTCGTTCATGGAGCGACGAGTCACTGCACGCATGAGTGGTACAATCAGTCCGAGCGATCATTGTGGCGCACTTTCTCGCATTCGTACGCCTGGTACTCAAGCGAATAGCTTGCCTGAGGAAAGCCCAAATCACGATGACGCAACCGTCGCCTGCCCTGACCGTTGAACTGGCCGCGCAGCTCGCCCGCATCGCCCTTAACGGCATCACTAGGGAATACCCGACCTACCCTGACCACATCCTGCTGGACGCCGCCGACCGACGGCGCACCCGCGAGCTGCATCCGGCTTTCTATGGCTGCTTCGACTGGCACTCGGCGGTGCATAGCCACTGGCTGCTCGCCCGCCTGCTGCGCCTGCTGCCTGCCTTGCCCGAGGCCGGGCCGATCCGCCGCGCGCTGAACGAGCACCTGACGGAGGCCAACCTACGTGCTGAGGCAGCCTACTTCGCCCAACCCGGTCGCCGCGGCTTGAGCGGCCCTACGGCTGGGCTTGGCTGCTCAAGCTTGCCGAGGAATTGCTCGACTGGGACGACCACGATGGGCGGCGCTGGTCGGCAGCCATCGGACCGCTAGCCAGGCTGATTGCAGAGCTGTACCTGGAATATCTGCCTCGCCTGACCTACCCAATCCGCCGTGGCACCCACAGCAACACCGCCTTCGGCCTCACGTTCGCGCTTGACTACGCCCAGGCCAGCGCCCACGCGCTGCTACGCGACCGTATTGTCGCGTGCAGCCTGGACTACTATCGAGCCGACAGGAATGGACCGGCCATGTGGGAGCCGGGTGGCGGCGACTTCCTCTCACCCTGCCTCACTGAGGCCGACCTGATGCGTCGAGTGCTGCCTCAGGCAGACTTTGCCACCTGGCTCGCGCTCTTCCTGCCCAGTCTGGCGGGAGGTGGCCCGCCACAGCTGCTGACGCCCGTGGTGGTGAGCGACCGCAGCGACGGGCAGATCGTCCATCTGGACGGGCTCAACCTGAGCCGGGCCTGGTGTCTCTGGGGCATCGCCGGGGCGCTGCCGCCCGACGAGCGGCGCTCCATCCTGAATGAGGCGGCCGAACGGCACGCGCGCGTCGGGCTGATCGGTGTCGGCAGCGGCGACTACATGGGCGAGCACTGGCTGGGCAGCTTCGCGCTGTACATGCTCGGCTGTGCGCCCCACCAGGAAGCAGGATGAGCACGATTGGGAGGGTTGACAGCGCCAGGAGGCCTGCATAATGCCCAGATATACTGGATGCATGCTCGGTAAACACGACGATCCTCCCCAGTTCGGAGCTGGAGTCATCTCGCGGCGAACTGTAGGGTGCCGACAAGCTTAAGAGTGGTGCCGGTCCTACGCAAAGGCGCGCATGGCAGCGCACCTTGCAGCGATCATCGCTCGGCATGAGGCGGTTGCGCTCTCCTGTTCGCGGGAGGTTCGCTCGGGCGCTTGGCGTGCCGCTTGCGTGCATATTTTGCCTCCACGCGGGCAAGCGCTTGGCGAGCAATGCGCAGTTTCTCTTGCTGACGCTCAAATTGTGGTCGGCTCAAACTGATAGCTGGTTTATAGCTCATATGTTCACCTCTTGTCGCTGCGTTGCAGATGTCGTGCCACCAGAGGAACAGGAAGGTGAACCCTGCCAAGCGCGAGCGGGAAAATCAAAGCTTATCCGCTAGGCCAGTATCGGAAACGTAAGGAGTGCTGAGGCCGCACCAGGGCGGTTCGGCATCACCCGCCTGACCGAGAAGAGTAGCTACCCGATCGAGGCCGTGTTTGTGCAGATCGAGACTGATGAGGGCGTCACCCGTCTCGGCGGTCCGATCCAGCCCTCTGTCGCCTACATCATCGACACCGAACTGCGCTGGCTTCTGCACGACGCCGACCCGCTCGCGAGTGAGCGCCTGTGGGATCTGATGTATCGCCACGCCATCCACGGCCGCAAAGGCGTCACGATGCAGGCGATCAGCGTGGTTGACTGCGCCTTGTGGGATCTGCGCGGCAAGGCAGCTGGCTTGTCCGTCCATCGTCTGCTGGGTGGTCCGGTACGCGAGACGTTCCCCGCCTATGCCAGCGCGCTGGGATTTTCGCTTGAACCTGAGCGCGTGGAGCAGCGCGCCCGTTCATTTGTCGAGCAGGGCTACACGGCCACCAAGTGGTTTGTTCGCCACGGCCCGAGTGATGGCCGAGCCGGTATGCAGCGCAATCTCGAACTCGTTCGTACGCTGCGCGCCGCTCTGGGGCCAGACGTCGATATTATGCTCGACGCCTGGAGCAGCTGGGATGTGCCATACACGGTAAAGATGGCCGAGCGCCTGGCCGACTACGATGTGCGCTGGATCGAAGAGCCAGTGCTGGCGGATAAAATTGACGCTTGCGCCGAGATACGGCTGCGCTCGAAGGTCCCCATCGCAACCGGTGAGCACGAATACACCCGCTGGGGCCTCAAGCAGCTGATGGATTCGCGCGCCGCCGATGTGCTGCAGCCCGACATCTATTGGGCTGGTGGCATCTCCGAAATGGTCAAGATTGCCGCGTTGGCCTCGGTCTACGACCTCGTGCTGATCCCCCATGGCCACTCGACACCCGCGACGGCGCAATTCATCGCCGCTCAACCGCCGACGCTATGTCCGATCCTCGAATATCTGATCAAGTGGAATGAGATCCATCAGTTTTTCTTCCGCAACCCGCTGAAACCTGTGGCTGGCATGATTACGGTGCCAACAGGTCCAGGAATGGGCATGGAGCTCGACGAGGCCAAGATCGAGAGCGAACGCGAGCTGCGTTGGTTGTCGTGATGGTGAAGGGCAGTAACACCGCATCCCTGCCGACGCCGCTGTGCGGCCCCAAGAGCAGATGAATGCAGATGAACACAGAGCGTATCCATCTGGGTGCATCTGCATTCATCTGCTCTTGTGAGCCCAGGAGAAGCTCGGCACCCATCCGTGAAAGAGTCGCCGACAGATTCACACGGCGAGTGTAGCCAGTGGATCAATAACGCGCATATGCGGTGCCAGTCTGCGCTCCTCGACCTCGCTTCTCGAAACCTCCCGAAAACCCGGAGGCTCGGAGCGCGAGATCCGGCAGTTCCAGGCGTGGTTTTTCGTGTCACGCGCGATAATGTGCGGTCTCGAACGTCAGGAAGTACCCTCGTTCTTCGCACTGTTGATGTATCATGTCATAATATAACACTACGTCGAGACTTGGCGCAAGTGCTGGCGCCCGCCAAGTCAGTAAACGACCCAACCGAAACCGCCACGATCAGTGTCGTGGTCGCACCGCCTTTCCACACGATGCGCGTCTGAACCCGATCAGGCGCAGTGCGCTGTAACACGACTTTGTCGATCAGGCTGCGCAACAGCGCCTTTTTGTGTCGCTGGTCTATCAGGCCCTGATCCCATAGCTGTGGCAGATACTGACCGACGGCCCGAAATTGCGCCTGCAGTTCGGGTGGAAGTGCTGCCAGCAGACACGGCTGGCGTTGCTGCTGAGTGTAGAGTTCCTCGGCCTGCTTGAGGGCGCGCAGCGCCTCTTCCCAGCGCTGCTCCAATTCGGCCGCCACCAGACGATTGTCGGGGTCGACTCGGTTGAACTGGCGCTGGGCAAGCTCGGCTTCATACCGCAGTCGAGTCAGCTGTTGTTGCTGGGCGTGGTCGAGTAGTGTCTGCTGACCTTGCTGCCTCGCCACTGCCGCCGCGTACGCTTCCAGTTCGATAGGTGCTAGAGCTTCCCAGAATGCAGCGACGACAGCCTGGTCAATCGGATCGGATGGAATGTACTGGCAGACCGGCACGCGGTACTGCTGGCGCAAATAGTTGCAGATATAGCGCGTGCGGCCCTTGTACTGCACCACCAGCTTATGCCCACATTCCCCACAGTACAGCATCCCATGGAGCAACGCCGTACCCGGGCGCGGGATTCCGCGTGTCTTGTTGCGGTCATATTCGGCATAGTTATCCAGCAGCATGGCCTGTATCCGTTCGAACGTCTCCCAGGACACATAGGCCGGATAGACATCGTTGACCTTTATCTTCCACTCCTCGCGCGACAGACGCTTGAACGCCTTATCGGTGGGTAATGGTCCGGTGGTGCTGGTGCGGGTTCGACCGTAGACAAAGGCCCCCGCATAGGCCGGGTTTTTAAGCATGGCCAGTATGGAGGCGATGGCGGGCTGCTTCCACACGATCTCACCGAAGCGGTCGCGGCGCGGTAGCAGCAGGTTGTGGAGATTGAAGAACTCCAGCACTTTGCTGGCTGAGCGACGTTCGAGGAAGGTGGTGAACACCAATTCGATACGGTCCTGAACCTCACGGTTGGGAGTTTTGACCACTGTACCAGTCGGCAGACGGGTCAGGCCAATTGGCAACTGGAGGGCGAGTTCGCCGCGCTCGGCCTTGTTGAGGAGACCGGCGGTCATCCGTACTCGGATAGTATGCAGTTCCAATTCGGAGAGTTGGCCTTTCAAACCAAGCAACAGTCGTCCATTTGCCGAGCCGGGATCGTAGATACCATCTCGGTCGGCGATCAGACACTGCTTATAGCCGCACAGATCGAGGAGCGGATACCAGTCAGAGCAGTTACGGGCCAGGCGCGTGACGTCGAAGGACAGGATGATGCCAACCTCGCCCAGAGTGACCTGGGCTAGGAGTTCCTTGAATCCTTCCCGATGCTGAGCGGATGTGGCAGTCAAGCCCAAGTCACTATCGATGACCACGACATCCTCAGGCCGCCAGCCGAGAGAGATGGCGCGCTGCTCCAAGGCGTATTGGAGCCGGAGGCTCTCCTGGTTGGAGAGCACTTGCTGTGGGCTCGACTGGCGGATGTAGATGATCGCTTTGCGTGCCAGATGGCGCGGCGTGATCAATTCGGAGATAGGCATGTATCACCTCTTGAAAGATGGATTCGAGTTCGTCACGGATGTGCTGCTGAAGGTCTGGTGGCAACTGGTGCCAGACGTCTGTAGGTCGTGTAGACATGAAAGCTGTACCTGTTCAGCCAGGATAACCAATTCCTGCACCGTGTCCAAGGTTAGTTTGGTAGGAGTGGCTGGCTGAGTCGGCATCAGGGTAGTCGCCTGGAGCGGGATGCGCAAGGTCATGTATTCACGATAGACGACAAAGACGTGAGCGGCACCGCGCTGGGTATCGCCAATCTGGCGCACGGGGAAGCGCCGCCCGAAGAGCGGATGGGTGGGGTCGGTGACCTCAATCTCGGTCACACCATCTTCAGGTGGGTTCTTGACGGGGGTAGTAAGTTGTGGGCTCGTTCGAGCGTCTCGACCACGAACTGCTCGTGCGCATTGTCGGAGAGAAAATCCACGATAACCGGTTTCTGCGGCTGCTCCAGAACATGCTCAAGGCTGGGTATCTGGAGAATTGGCGCTGGAATGCCACACTGAGCGGCTCACCGCAAGGCGGAGTATGCAGCCCAATACTTTCGAATCTGTACCTTGACCGACTGGACCAGTTTGCCGAAACAGAACTGCTACCGCGCTCTAACCGAGGCAAACGCGGACGACCCAACCCAGCATACCAGAAAATTGACAATGCAATTGCCCGGGCGAAGCGACGTGGGGACTGCAAGGCCGTGCATGAGTTGCGCAAGCAACGTCGTGCCGTTCCAAGCCAGGACCCCTTCGACCAGGACTTCCGACGGCTGCGCTATTTGCGCTACGCCGACGATTTCCTGCTCGGCTTCAGCGGACCAAAGGTCGAAGCAGAGGAGATTAAGCGCCAGATCGGCGAGTTCCTGCGTGAGAGACTCAAGTTCGAACTCTCCGAGGAGAAAACGCTGATTACCCACGCTCAAACTGGCGTGGCGCATTTCCTTGGCTATGACCTTGTCGCACAACATGCCAATGACAAACTAGACTGGCGTGGACAACGCCAGGTCAATGGCATGATTGCTCTGCGAGTACCCGAGGCGGTAATCGCCAAAAAGTGCTCGCCGTATATGCGCAACGGGAAACCGGCGCAACGGCCGCAAATGCTGCACGACAGTGATTACACGATTGTCAGTCGCTATCAAGCCGAATACCGGGGCCTCGTCCAGTATTATCTCTTGGCCCAGAATGTTTTCCGACTTGGAAAGCTGCACTGGGTCATGCAAACCTCGCTGCTGAAGACGCTGGCTGGAAAGCATCGCTCAAGCGTCCAGAAGATGGCTCGGAAGTACAAAGCGACAACTGAGACAGCATATGGACCGCGGACGTGCATCCGGGTGGTGATTGAACGCAGCGAGGGAAAGAAACCACTGGTAGCGCAATTCGGAGGCATACCGCTGAAACGACAGCAGAGTGCAATCCTGGTGGACAACACGCCGACCGTCTATACGGCACGCCAGAATGAGCTGGTCAGGCGGCTTCTGGCCGGAGGCTGTGAGCTGTGTGGTGCCAGTGGACAGGTTGAAGTCCATCACATCCGCAAATTAGCAGACCTGCGGCAAGAAGGACGGCGAGAGAAACCAGCGTGGGTCAAGCTCATGGCGATGCGCCAACGCAAGACCCTCGTCGTGTGTCGACGATGCCACGAAGACATACACGCCGGACGTTGTAGCGTGAAGCTTCGGAGTTAGTCACCGGAGAGCAGTGTGCGCGGAAAGCGTGCAAGCACTGTTCGGGGAGGGGCCGACGGAAAAGGACACGTGCTGTACCTCGCTGGCGGCCTACTCCACTCGGAGGGGGGCGGGGCGACGGTAACGCCGCCCTGCTACCCGACCTCTTGCTCACCATGCAAGGACACTCGTCTCAGAAACGTTCTGAAAAGCTTGCCAGAGCCGGCAAGACTGCGTGAATGGTACAAGGAAAGGAGCGGGCCAGTCGTTCGATTTGTGTTATTATTGGCGAATAGACCGTACAAAAACGTGCCACCGATAAAGGAGCAAGGAGGATCCTATGTTGCAGCTTCGATCGATGAAGATTCGACTTTTGGCACTGTTTCTGGTTGCGCTAACGCTGAGCCCGGCCAATGTTGTATCCACCGCGAACGCGGCCCCGCTCCTTCGGGCTTCAGCGCAAAGCCTGCCTGACTTCGGCCCGAACGTGATCATCTTCGACCCAGGCATGCCAGTCAGCGACATCCAGGCCACCGTCGACGCGATCCACGCCCAGCAGGTCGACGCCGAGATGGGCACCAACCGCTACGCGCTCCTGTTCAAGCCGGGCGTGTACGGTACAGCCGACCAACCGCTGCAGATGAAGGTCGGCTACTACACCGAGGTCGCTGGCCTGGGTGCCTCGCCGACGGATGTGACGATCAACGGCAAGATTGAGGTCTACAACCGCTGCCTCGCGGACGGGGGCACAAGCAACTGCCTCGCGCTGGTCAACTTCTGGCGCACCCTGTCCAACCTGACGCTGCATATCAACGCCGCCGGTCAGGACGGCTGTCGCGCCTCTGCGAACTTCTGGGCGGTCTCGCAGGCCGTGTCGATGCGCCGTCTCAACATCAGCGGCGCCAACGTCTCGCTCATGGACTACTGCACAGCCGGGCCTCAGTACGCCAGCGGCGGCTTCATCGCCGACTCGAAACTGCCGTTCGTCATCAATGGATCGCAGCAGCAGTGGCTGATCCGCAACAGCGTGATTGGCGGTTGGTCGAACGGCGTGTGGAACCAGGTCTTCGCAGGAGTGGAGGGCGCTCCGTCAGAGGCGAGTTTCCCGAACCCGCCGTACACGACGCTCAACACGACGCCGGTCAGCCGTGAAAAGCCGTATCTGTTTATCAACGCGCGCGGCAAGTACAATGTCCATGTGCCTTCAGCGCAGACCAATACGAGTGGCATCTCCTGGGCGAACGGCATGACGGCGGGACGTACGCTCCCACTCAGCAGTTTCTTTATCGCCAAGCCGTCGGACTCGGTGCAGGGAATCAACAGCCAGCTGGCCAGTGGCATGAATCTGCTGTTGACCCCGGGCATCTACAACATCGGGCAGAGTATTACCGTCACGAACGGTAACGCGGTAGTGCTTGGCCTTGGGCACCCCACACTCACTGCGGTCAACGGCGCGGTTCCGATGACGGTGGCCGATGTGCCTGGCGTCATTATCGCCGGCGTCACGTTCGACGCTGGCACGGTTAACTCACCGAGGCTCTTGCAGATCGGTCAGACGAATAAGAGCAAGAACTCCACAGCAAGCAACCCGACCACACTGTCGGACGTGTACTTCCGAGTGGGTGGGCCGCACATCGGCAAGGTCGACGTTGCACTCGAGGTCAACAGCAACAACGTCCTGATCGACCATACCTGGGTCTGGCGCGCGGACCACGGCGTCGAGGGCTTCTCCGGTGACACCGAGCGCTGGAATACCAACCTCGGTCGCAACGGCGTCGTCATCAACGGTCATAACGTGACGGCGACCGGCCTGTTCGTCGAGCACTTCCAGCAGTACAACACCATCTGGAACGGTCAGAATGGCACGACGATCCTGTACCAGAACGAGCTGCCGTACGACCCGCCGACCCAGGCGGAATGGATGCACGATGGCGTCGAGGGCTGGGCCGGCTACAAGGTCGGAGATCAGGTGAAGACGCACAAGCTCTACGGTGGCGGTGTCTATGTCTTCAACCAGAACAATCCGTCGATCCACACCGAGAACGGCTTCGAGGTCCCCGAGACCCCGGGCGTCCAGTTGCATCACATCATGACGGTCAATCTCAGCGCCGGCACGATCGACCATGTGGTCAACGGCGTGGGTGGCCCGGCCGACACAAGCAACATCGGTGTGCCGGTCTATATCGTTGACTACCCATGACCTGCCAATGACATATGGGAGTATTGAGCACGGTATGAAGATCTAAAGTGGGTGGAATATGGGAGGGGCTCGGGGAGGATATTGGGTTCTCCCCGATGACCGGCGGGTTAGGCGGTGGAATGGCAGCAACCCAACGGGACGACATGGCACCAGTGGTTGGGCCGCCCGAACCTGGAACCGAGCGACCTGCAAACCTGTGGCAAGCGCGAATAAGCGTCGTGGTTTCCAGGTCATCAAGGGTAGTAACTGGCTGGAGCGCCGCGACGTCGGCGCCAGGGAGATCGAAGGTGGCAAGCTCAGTCATCTGATCGATCGTGGGATCGTCGACCCGGCAGATCAGGACGCGGATGTGGCTCATGGGCTGCTGCTTGGTCAGTACGGCTGCCCTATGCTACCACAAGTATGGCGGGGTGGTTTTGTCCTGCTGATATAGCGATCCCTTTAGAGTCGTAAACTGGAGTCGAGGCTTCAGCCGAGGCCAGTGCCAGCGAACCGCCTGAAGGCTCGACTCCGTTTTACAAATCACGTAGGATCGCTATATTAGACTGAACTTGGGGTGACGACATTTTTCAGGGAAAATCCCCGCTAAGAATCAACGAGCCATTTTAGGATTGGAATGCGCTAAATAACGCTCTTTTCCTCGCTTCATCGGTTCGTTCGTGCTGGCATCGCAGCACCTCGTCCGAGAATCACCGTCCGCGAATCGGTTCCGTTCCCCCATCACTCCTTGCGGTTTTGCCAACCATCGCGCTGACCAGAACGCGCAGGGAGGCACGATCGGCGCACGCAGACGGCGGCCCCCGACAGGGTGGCCTGCCACCCCAGCATGGCAGACCGCGCCGTGTGCGTCAGGCGGCAGGGGCCAGTCGCCGCTGAACGCCACCGGGCAGCGGCGGGACAGGACCGGGTTGGTGTTCTATCATGCGCATTATTCATCGTCAGGCTACACTATCCTTGTGGCGCTCTCCCCAACGAGTCGCGGATAGGCACTCGTCTCAAACGTCGATGTTGTCGGTATCACGTCCAATAATGTGGCTCATCGTCACTTTCCGTGGTGTCGATTCCGGGCGCGGCTTACTGCCGCGGTAGGGCGAAAGGGTAAATGCCAGTTTTCGGCCTCAACCACAGAAAGTGACGATGAACCACATTATAGAGCGTGATAGGATAAATGACCTGATGAAGCAGGCGATGTTCTTGCAGTTGACGACCAGAAATTCGGCCAGGGCTTCTTGAACTCTGGGCGTCTGAGTGAGACCGGCAAGTTCACGCACGCCAGCGCGCCGGAGCGTAGCCCTCAAATTGACCGGCTCTGGGCGTGAAGGTTTGCGATTCTTCCATGATTTGGCACTGTATTGGGATCGTTCCACCACGAAGGCTCCGCTATAATAGTAGCTGTCGGCCTTTGCCGAACTACCTATCACACTCAGCATACACAATTGCTCGACGAGCTCACGAGCGCAGCGGATGCTCTGTGCCAACAAGGAGGCATCGCACATGATCGCGGATACTGATATCTATCCGGCCTTGCAGGAGGAACTTGTGTCACTGCGCCAACGGATTGTGGAACTGGAACAAGCCCTTTCCAACCAGGCCCAACTCCAGGAGCAGCTCAAGCAGCAGCAGATCGCGATCGAGGCATCGATCGACGGCATCGCCATCCTGGATTCGCAAGGGATCTACCGCTTCATGAATACGGCGCATGCCACTATTCATGGCTTTGCCAGTCCAAGCGATCTGATCGGCCAGACTTGGGCTGTGGTCGTGCCGGATGACCAGATGCCGTGGTACCAGAACGAATGTATGCCACAGCTCTATCGCGATGGCCACTGGCGCGGCGAGGTGGTGAGTAAGCGGCTAGATGGCAGCCTGCATCCCACTGATACTGCACTCACAGTGCTAGGCGATGGTGGACTGGTTTGTGTTGTGCGCGATGTCACCGAACAAAAACACGTCGAGGCTGAGCGCGCGCGCCTGCAGAATGAGATTATTCAATCCCAGGCCGCCATGCTGGCTGAACTTTCCACCCCGCTGATCCCGATCGACAATCATGTCATGGTCATGCCGCTGATCGGCACGATGGACTCGCGGCGCGCCCAGCAAGTCATCGACGCACTGCTCAAGGGCATTTCCGAGAGCCGCGCCCACGTCGCAATCATCGACATTACAGGCGTGCCAATCGTCGATACGCAGGTCGCCAATGGCCTGATCCGCGCAGCTCAGGCGGTCAAGCTGCTTGGCGCGCAGGTCGTGCTGACTGGTATTCGGCCCGAGGTGGCCCAGACATTGGTTGGTCTTGGCGCCGATTTGAGCGGTCTAATCACGCGCGGTACGCTACAGGATGGAATTGCCTACGCGCTGAAAAACTAGGCGCCGAAGGCGCTCTTAACAACGGCTGCGGGCGGCAGAATCAATCACGCCACCTGGGTAGCTGAGCCACACCGGGGTCTATCCTTGAGCAGTGATGACGCTAACGATGCGACTGTAGCGGGAGCCGCTAGAGGCGTCGTGTGGCTAGGGTTCGATAATGTGCGCTTGTATACTGGACTCATTCAGGAACTCTACGGCTTGATTGGCAGGTAACGGCTCGTGGGTCTACACTATCGCCTGGGAGGACCGGAGTCGGCTCAATGTGCGCTGGGGCGCTGTGCGGCTCCTATCCATAGAGTGTTATCCTCCCGCCCAGGCGACCCTACCTCGGAACATTGGGGCTGGTAATGACCAAGGCCCCTCATAAATAGCAAGCTTGGGGTGTGTAAGCGCCACGATCAAACTGGACCTGGGCGTCGAGCCGCCCGCTAACCTCCCACGTGTCATCGCCCATGTCATGTGAAAGGAGGTTGTATGCGAACCATTGGTCTCGACTTAGCCGTCCAAACCGCTCACAAAGCGGTGGTGCTGGACGAGGGTGGGCACTTCTGCACCCCGATCATGGCTGTCCACACCCAGCCGCGTGATCTGGATCACCTGCTCGCACGGGCGCGCGAGGGCGCACCCGCGGCCGAGGTGCAGATCGTGATGGAACCAACCGGCATGGCCTGGTTTCCCGTCGCCGTGTATTACGCGCGCCAAGCCCTTCCGATCTTTCTGGTCAACAGCCAGGAGGTGGCTGATCTTCGGCGCCACTATAAGCGTCATGCCAAAAGCGATCGAATCGACGCGCGCGTGCTGGCCCGGCTCCCGCTAGTCAATCCTGACAAGCTGCACCGCTTGATGCTGCCGTCTGCCACCGCCTTAGCCTGTCAGCGCGCCTGCTACGCTCTCTCGACCGGCTCACCACCCAGATCACGGCCATCAAGAACCGGCTGCAGGCGATTGATCGCTTTGCCTGGCCCGGGCTGGAAGAAGCGGTCTTCGCCGATCCGTTTGCGCCTGCGGCCCGCTTCTTCCGCGAGCACTGCTACGATCCCCGGCAGGTGCTGCGGCTTGGTGCGGACCCCATTCGCCAACAGTGGCGGGCCAGCGCGGTGGATGGCGGTGATGTAGGCGCGTGGGCGGAACCACTCCTCACCCTGGCCCAGCAGGTGCTCACCTTCTATGGCACCGATGGCCAGTTCCTGGATTTCGGGCCGCTGCACGCGGAGGTGCAGCGTGACCAAGCCTGGCTCACGTGGCTGGAGCAGCAGCACCACACGCTGCGCATGCGCACGGTACGACCACTCTACCGGGCCGTGCATCCCAGCCGCAACCTGGAAACGCTCAAAGGCGTGGGCCAGGATAGTGCGGCCGTGTACGCCGGTTTTATTGGCGATCCGCGCCGTTTCCGTTCGACCCGCCTGTTTCGCGGCTGGACCGGCATGGTGCCCGATAGCGCTCAGAGTGCTGAGAATGAAGCCAAGGGCCTGCATCTGAGTCAGGCTGGGCCAGATCTGATCAAGAAATTTGCCTACCTGGATGCCGAGATCGCCCGCCGCTACGATCCGCAAATCGCCGCCATCTACTATGATCAGATCATGCACAAAGGCAAGCACCATAAGCAGGCCGTATGTGCCTGTGCGACCCACCTGCTCGACCGGGTGCTGGCGGTGCTGCGCTCTGACAAAGCGTATATGCTGCGCGATGTCGATGGAACACCGGTAAGCGGTCAGCAGGCGCGGGCGATTATAGTGGAGCGCTATAGCGTACATTCGGAGGTGCGCCGACGCACGAACAAGCGTAACCGGCGGGCGCGGAGCGACCAACGTGCAGAGCGGCAGATCGGGCGAAGTGCGCGCGCAGCAACGGGGGATAGCGCCCGGCAGTAGAGAGCCGCACGGATGACAGGCGGCTGCGGCAGCGTCTTTTAACGGCTGCCGCGGCGGCAGAGCCACACGAGCAGAGGCCTCGCGGCGCCGAGGTTGGGTTGAGTTGCGCTGCAGGCTGGCAGGGTGAAAAGCAAGGGGCTGTCTGACGGAGCCGCCGAATCGGTCCCCACGGTTGTTGACGCCGGACGTGAGCGCGCCAGTGGCGTGATCCGGTTGCCTGACGTCTGCCGCGCCCGTCACCGCGTCCCCCCCGATGCGGGATAGGGCCGGCCCCACGCCGAGTCAAGGTCGCGCGGGAGCCTTCCATAAATGGTGCGCGGAGCGCCTCCTTCCATCGGCCCAGCGCGCGCTTGTCTTGGCCTTGACCGGCGTGGGATAATTGGCAAGCCCGCACGGGAGGCGTCCACGAAGCAGAATCTGAGGGAGCCGCTAGATCACCTGATGAACAGTGATCAGATAAATGCTCTGAGCAACCCCTTGACAAGAATTAGAACATCTATAGAGCGTCAGGCTTCAGCGAACGCCTCAGCGATCGCCGCCTCCAGCGACAGCGCCTCACCTGACGCCCACGCGGCGGCGAATGCTTCATCGCCTACTTGCGCGCGGGCAATCGCTAGCGCGCGCTCGTAGGTGGCGCGGGCGGCCGGCGCCGGCCGGCAGCCAGGCGCTGTGCGCAGTCGCTCGGCGACCCCCCACAGCCGCGCCGCACGCTCGGGCTCCTCATCCAACGCCGCCGCGCTGCCAAGCCCGGCCAGGCACCAACTCACACCGGCGCGGTCGCCCAGATTGCGAAATTGGGACAGGCCCGCGGCCAACCATTCGCACGCATCCACCAGGTCGTTCTGTGCCAGCGCGCATTCCCCCAGGCTGTGCAGCGCCCAGGCGATTCCGCCATACTGCTCACTAATTGATGTTTAAACTAATTGGGCCAGAATCGGCCTGCATAATCGACGCGCGAAAGGGCAATCTGACTTGCGCCAAATTGCCCGACGGAGTACCTTCTTGGTGCTGAAACCAAAGGAGGTGCCCGAATGGATTGTACCATTTTGGAGCTGTATCGGCATATTCTGTATCATAGCTGCTTCAAGCGCGCCGCCGATGCTCTGTTCGATTTGGCCGATGCCCTGCTGACTGATGTCGTTGCCCGTTCCTTGGTCGAGTTGTCGCAAGCCGCCAGCTTTCGGCGCCGCTGGCCGAGCCTGTATGAAGCGCTGGAGGATGGCCAAATCGATCGCAATGCTTTGATCCGGCTGTTTGTCGCCCTGCTGCCGCAGCGTATGGTCGGACGGCGGCTGGTGGTGGGCCTGGATACCTCTTCGATTTTGCGCCCAGCCGCTGAGACCGCCAGAGATCGCACGCTGGTCTACCGCTCGAATCTGCCCGCCACGGCCACGCCAGTCGGACCAGGATGGTGTTTCTCGGCGCTGGTGCTGCTGCCCGAGCCGGTGAGTAGTTGGACCTACATCCTCGATCACCGGCGTATGCCGAGCACCGAGACGGCCACTAGCATCGGTGTGGCGCAATTGCAGGCGCTGCTGCCACGTCTGCCATCCTGCTGGCAGCGGCCGGTCGTGCTGCTTGACCGCCGCTACAGTACTGCGCCGTGGGTCGCGGCCAGTGCCAATCTGCCGAGTGACCAACTGATCCGTGCGCGCTGTGATCAGGTGTTGTATCGAGAGGCGCCGCCACCGAGCGGGAAGCGCGGCGCGCCACGCAAGGATGGCGCGCGGTTCAAGGGCAGCAATCCGACCACGCATGGACCACCAGATGTCGACTGGACTGGCGTGGATGGCCACAACCACGCGCTCCAGGTCAGCTGCTGGCAGGGGTTGCATCTGCGCAAAGCGCGCGGCGTCGCGCTCACGGTCGTGCGGATTATCCGCAGTGGCGCGCGCAACACCAAGCGCGATCCGCGCGTATCGTGGTTCTGGTGGCTGGGCGAACCAGTGCCGCCGCTGGACGAACTGGCCGGACTGTATCCGCGCCGTTTCGGCCAGGAACATGGCTATCGCTTCGACAAACAGGATTTGCTGTGGGCCGCGCCGCGGGTGCGGACCGCCGAGCAAATGGAACGCTGGACCGATCTGGTGGCAGTAGTGCATAACCAGTTGGTGTTGGCGCGGCCAAGGGTGGAAGGCGAACGACGGGCGTGGGAGGCGCGCAGGCGGTCGAGCAGCCCACGCCAAGTGCGGCGGGCGATGGGCCGGATTAGTGCGCAGCTTGGCACACCGGCCCGGCCACCCCGACACGACACATTCCTGGAAGCCAATGGCGCGATAAGCGCATAGGCCTTGCTACGCCAAAATAGTCTAAACATCAATATAGAGTACCATTACGCCTATTTGGTGTACCGCTTTGTGGTGACGCGAGATACGTCAAATAGGGCATGTAAGAAGCGAGTCTTGTAGCACTCGCTTCTTACATTTTCCATTTGGTTGTCCACCTACGCCGCTACCGCTAGTTCCTCGGTCTCTTCTTGCTCTTCGTGAGCCGTGCCAAACACCTCGGTTGCCTCATCGCCATTCTCTGATACGACCTTGAAGCGCACCAGTGGGCCCTGTGTTCGCATGAACTCCACCGTCTACCCTCCCGTATGGCTCGCTGCTCGTGTGAACCCACAGCATCTGCTCGGTTGCATGCTGTACGCTTGTTGGCACGAAGTCTGCTGCATCCTGTGGGCAAGGTATCGTGTGCGATCGACCACACAAGGAGGAAGCCATGTCAACCTATGTCGTGCTCTACAAGTTCACCGATGCAGGAGCCAAGAACGTCAAGGGTACTGTGCAGCGGGCTCGCGAGAGTCGAGCCGAAAACGAGCAGCGTGGCTTTACGGTCCACGGCCTCTACTGGACCCAGGGTCAGTATGATATGGTGGCCGTGGTCGAAGCGCCCGATGAACAGGCCATGCTCGCCGGCTTATTCAACATCGCCGGTGCTGGTAATGTCCGCAGCGAAACATTGCGGGCATTTACCGAGGCCGAGATGGCACAAGTCATCCAGAAGATGTGACCATCGAGCCCGC